>Ga0222719_10000334_pt1 | contig 47592 bp, 66 predicted proteins | sample C33_34DmetaG_FD_165039 | JGI IMG/M metagenome (GOLD analysis project Ga0222719, IMG submission 165039) | Estuarine water microbial communities from San Francisco Bay, California, United States - C33_34D | ecosystem: Environmental > Aquatic > Marine > Unclassified | place: USA: California...
TATTTGTACTAGAGAATCTGGTGTTGGAAATAAGATATATGTCAATGGTAAAATAGACAATACTTCAGATAGTACTCAATTGAATATCACATCTTCTGCCATTGAAACTAGAGTTGGATTTACCACTGACCACATTCTACAAAACTTTAGAGGAAAAATTTCTGTGGTCAGAATTTATGGTAAGAACCTTACTGAAAAAGAGGTTAAGAAAAATTACAACGCCCAGCTGGGGCGTTTCAACCCTTGACAGGGCACCCCAGATGCCCTATAATATGTGGGTAATCAACGGAACACCATGAGCAACACTGAATGCGTCCAAGGCATCGTGATCGACGTTTGCACTCGCTCCTTTCTTCTCCTGAGCGATGAAGGCAATGAAAAGATGGTTGAGTGTGAAACCGTAAACGAGTTTATGAACGTTCTTGAAGTTGTAACTGCAAATCTTTCTGATGACCAGATCGAATATGCCGATCTTGCTATTCAAGGGGAAGAGTATTGATGGAAGTATTTACGGTTAGTGAATGGGAAGAGAACTTTGATTCTCTTCTCGAAAGGGTAGAGAAAGGAGAAACAATAGGTATTATGGGAGATGATGGTAAAGCAGCGGTTATGATGCCTTATGATGATGAACTCGTCCGAATATACACGGAGAATAACAACGAAGCTCAGTAGTTCATCATCTGGGAGTATAGCTTAATGGTTAGAGCGGGCTCCTTATAAGGGCTTAGTCTGGGTTCAACTCCCAGTATTCCCATCGTGCTGGTTTAGCTCTCTGGTCGAAAGCAGCGAACTCATAATTCGCCTAAGGTGGGTTCGATCCCCACAACCAGCACTACAATTTGGGAGCGTGGCGGAATCGGTAGACGCACCTGACTTAAAATCAGTTGGGCATTGTGCCCGTGGGAGTTCAAGTCTCCCCGTTCCTATGAAAAATAAATAACATTAAACTATAATGTTATGTCGTATACCATTACAACGAAGCACTGTTGGTATGACAATGAAAGAATAATCGTAAAGATGTACTTTTTCGAACAAATACCCTTTACGTTCGATGAGATGCCCGATGGTCATCTTTACGATAGAGATTTAGTAGAAGAAGCAAATAAAAATAAGTCTTATGAGATAGATGATGTGTATCGTGGTTCCAACTATATGATTCAAGAATCAATGCACCCTTGTTTTGATGACATTGAGATTGAGAATCCAAAAGATTTACCACCAGATTTAATTCCGTTTTATGACGAGGAAGATTTTATTGGGTGATAAATAAAACATAGAAATATTTTGGTCCATATAATCCGATGCCTCTTAATAAGCTAGAGAATTTTATCAAGAACTATGAAGGTAGAATTCTATATGTTAATTCCAATGACCTCGATGCAACTGATAGCATAACCAATCAGGGTAATTCACTCACCAAACCCTTTAAGACGATTCAGAGGGCACTGATTGAAGCGGCAAGATTTTCGTTCTTAGTTGGAAATAATAATGATAATAATGCAAGAACCACAATTCTTGTATTTCCTGGTGAGCACGTAATTGATAACAGACCTGGTTATGGTATTCGTAAAACAGGAACTGCACTTGCCGAAGCAGTTGCACCAAATGGAAATATTACTTCACCAGCATCGGATGAATTTACATTAAATCTCGAATCAAATTTCGATTTAACGCAAGAAGACAATATTCTCTACAAGTTTAATAGTGTTGAGGGTGGTGTTATCATTCCTCGTGGTACTTCTATTGTTGGTCTTGACTTAAGAAAGACACGTATTAGACCAAGATACGTTCCAAACCCAACTGACCCAGATGTACCCAATAGTGCAATCTTTAGATTAACTGGTCTTTGTTATTTCTGGCAATTCAGTTTCTTTGATGCTGATGAGAATAGTCTTGTTTATACCAATGATAGAATCTTTACTTCTGGATCAGGAAATCTATCAAAACCAACTTTCTCACACCATAAACTGACTTGTTTCGAATATGCTGATGGTGTAAATGTTCCTGGCGGTTATAATGAAACCGACCTGGACATGTATTATGCGAAACTATCAAATGCCTTCAATGAAGGTTCTGGTAGACAAATTCCTACTGCACAGAAATTCCCACTTGCTCCAGAAGCATTTGCAAAAGAAAGACCAGAATGGGAAATTGTTGGTGCATTTGCTGCAGATCCAGTTAATATTTCCGATATTCAATCTGGTGATGGAGCAACACCTTCACCAACAATTACAGTCACCACCATTGAAGACCATGAACTAAATGTCGGAACTCCCGTCAAGATTCGTGGTATTGATGTAGACGATTATAATATCTCAACAACTGTTGCAGAAGTAATTGGACCAAAGCAATTTACATATCTGCTACCATTTGTAAGAAATGACCTTCCTGCAGACCCATCGGGTTCGGGAACAGTCACAATTGAAACCGATACGGTTAAGGGTGCATCTCCATATATCTTCAATATCTCACTACGTTCCGTATGGGGTATGAACGGTATGCTTGCCGATGGTAGAAAGGCAGACGGTTTCCGTTCAATGGTTGTTGCACAGTTTACCGCTGTTTCACTGCAAAAAGATGACCGTGCATTTGTTAAATATAATCCAATCACCAGAACATATAATGGTATCCCAATTACCAAGGTAACTGGTGCCGAACTATCATCTGGGTCTGCATCAACCAACTCAGATACAGTATATCACCTAGACCAACAGGCAGTCTATAGAAGTGGATGGCAATCTGGTCACGTTCAGATTAAGAACGATTCAATTCTACAGATTGTTTCGGTATTCGCAATTGGTTTCAATAAGCATTTTAGTGCAGAATCTGGTGCTGATGCTTCTATTACAAACTCCAACTCAAACTTCGGTCAAATTGCACTGGTTGCCGATGGATTTAAGAAAGATGCATTTGATAAGGATGATGCTGGTTATATCACAAATATCATTACACCAAAATATGTACCAAGAACTGAAACAAATGTTGATTACATTGCACTTGATGTTGGTCTAACCACTTCCGTTGGTATCACAAGTCATCTCTATCTGTTTGGATTTGATAGTGAAGATAACGTACCACCAAATCTAATCTCTGGTTACAGAGTTGGTGCAAGACAAGACGATAAGATTTATCTGGATTTACCAGATTCTGCATCGGTTGATATTGCAAGTGCCGATATCTTGATGACTGATAGTGAAGTCACATCAGCACAAGTATCGCCAACTGGTTCAAATTCATCATCTAAAGAGTTCGAAGTTATTAGTCTAACCTCTGCCCCAAATTATGATACTCTGACATTTGGATTAAATCATAACTTCAGAACAGGTGAAAAAGTAATCATTATCAGTGATGATGCAGATTTACCAGAAGGTCTAGAACCAAACAGAACTTACTTTGTAATTACAACTGCAACTCCAACACAAATTAAGTTGGCATCCACGTTTGCCAATGCTTCGAATGATCTTCCACTAAAATTATATGGTGGAAGTAACTTACGTGTTATCTCTAGAGTTTCTGACCGTGATTCTGGAGAAATTGGTTCACCCATACAATTTGACCCGAATAACAACAACTGGTTCCTATATGTAAATCAGAACAACGAGATTTATAATCAACTGAATACACTAGGTGTTGCTGGATTTGGTGAACCAAGAACCGATGTCACATTCTTCAAGAGAATTCCAGATAATAGAAGTATTGACGAAAAGATTTATAAGGTTCGTTATGTAATTCCAAAAGAAACTCCAGGTGGAAAAGACCCACAAGAAGGATTTGTTTTCCAAGAATCTAGCACAACTGGTGCAATTACCGATTCTGATTTTACATTATCAACCATTGGTGCAAGTGATGTTAAGTACAATAGAAATCCAAGATTTATCAGTACTTGTTCACAACTATCTGGAACGGTCACTGTTGTTACAGAATTACCACATGATCTGAATCTTGGTGATCGTGTTCTGATTAAAAATGTCAAGTCCTCAACTAATCTTGCAGGACTGGGTGTTACTGGATATAATGGCGATTTCGTAGTTAATAGTGTTATTGATAGATTAACATTTACATATTCGACGGAAGATAGAGACGGTGTTACACACAATGTTGGTATCTTCTCTGGTCCATCAGTAAGAGATACAAATCTACCAAGATTTGAAAGAAATGACTTCGAATCAAATCTGTATATTTACAGAAGAGATATTATTCAACCATATGAAGAAAACATTTCTGATGGTATCTACCACATCTATCTTCTGAATGCTTCAAACGCAATCACCGAAGAATTTACAGACCACGAGTACGAACAAAATGTTGTTGATCTTTATCCACAGCAAGATAGAGACAATGTTGAGGATAATCCAAACGCCGCAAAATCATTTGCCAAGAGATTCCCACTCGGTGAGGTTAATACAAATGATCTAAGAAAGAGTATCACCAGAGAAACGGTTGATATTACAATTAAGAAGTTTGGCGTAACTCCAGAAGTTTCATCAGTTTCTCCAACATCCGTTGGTGTTGCGACAATTACAACTAAGTTGGACCACGGTTTCAATGGTATCGTTACATATGATTCTCTGACTGCTGGTAGTGGATTCGGTGATGGTTCTTACTTCAATGTAAGACTTTTCAATGAGAATACTTTTACAACCTGGAATGGTGCCACAGCACATATCGTAGTTTCTGGTGGTTCAATTTCATCCGTTGAAATTGCATCCTCTGGTTCTGGTTATCAGAATGGTGCAACACTATACTTTGAAGGTTTTGTTGGTGCATCAATCACCATAAATTCTGCTGGTATTTCTTCACCAGTTAATAATGCACTTCAGGTTACTGGTCTTGGAACAGTCACCGATGGACTATACAGAATTCATGCAATTCCTTCCAGAAATGAGATTGCGATTGCAAAAACTGCTGGTGATCCAGATATTTTTGAAAATCAAGTTGTATTTAATATTGGTCCTTCTGCATCGATTGGAACTCGTTTGTATGATGCAACCGCAGGAATCACAACAATCACAACCAACACGGCACATGGTCTAGTTGCTGGTAATAGATTCAGAGTTCTTGATAGTTCTGATAATAATATTGGTGATTTTATTGTTAAGGATTCCGTTGGTATTATGACCTTCACGGTTTCCAGTGAAGTTGGTTCTAGTGCAGATCGTATTCTGAAAGATGGTTTTAATGCCAATGACCTTTCATCAGATATTGATGGCGAAAATCTAGGTTCAAGAGGAATCACTTTCTATGATAATGAATCTGGTATTCTCGTCAATCAATTAACAACTGCATCATCTGGTGGTATTACTAATTTTGCAATCACGGCATACTCTGAGCAAGGAACCGTTGGTGTAGGAACTACCGCAAGATTCCCACTTGGTAGTTACATTAAGGTTAATAATGAGATTATGAGAGTCGCAAGTAGCACTCTCACTGGTTCTGGCTCTAATGAAATCTCTGCAATTCGTGCAACTCTTGGAACACAGAAACAGAATCATGCGCCAAATTCAGTCATTAAGAAGATTAGACCTCTTGCCGCAGAACTTCGTAGACCATCTATTCTCCGTGCTTCTGGACATACCTTCGAATATCTTGGTTATGGTCCTGGTAACTATTCAACCAGTTTACCACAGGTTCAGGTCAGAACACTAACCGAGAGAGAAGACTTCCTTGCACAGGCACAAGAAAAATCTGCTGGTCAGGTTGTTTATACTGGTATGAATAGCGATGGAGACTTCTTCATCGGTAATACCAAGTATTCTGCTTCTTCTGGTAAGCAACAAACATTTGATATTCCCATCCCAACCATTACTGGTCAGGACCCCTCAAGACTTTCTGTTGTATTTGATGAAGTTATCGTTAAGGAAAGAATCCTTGTTGAGGGTGGCAAATCAAACCAGATTCTATCCCAGTTCGATGGACCAGTTACATTCAATGAAAATGTTGTTATTAATGATGAACTAAAACTTACAGATAATCTTGTTACAACTGGTCTCATTCAACAAAAGAATGATACTCAGTCCGATTCATGTACCACTGGTGCAATTACCGTTGCTGGTGGTATGGGCATTCAGAAGAATGTCAATATTTGTGGTGACTTGAATGTTGCTGGTATTACCACATTCAACGGAACCGTCATTTTCAATACTTCTCTCACGGCAGACAGCACCGAGGGTGCAAAACTTGGTGAGCAAGGTCTTGAATGGGCAGAAGGATGGATTGGTGGTATCGGTATTGCAACCGAAGGTGTTGCTGGTGGAACCGAAGCAGCAGACAGAACCATTCGTGGTGTAACTGGTGATCTAATTCTTGGTGTAAGAAATGAAATTGATACCGCACAGGGTGCCGTTGGATATGGTACTGAAGTTAGGGTGGAAGATAACCTAAGAGTTAATCTTGATACTTATCTCGATCGTAATCTCTTGGTTGCTGGTATCGCAACATTCCAAGGTTTACTTGATGCTAATGCTGGTGCAACAATCGACAATATCCAAATTGGAATCACTAATGACAATGAGATTGACACGGCAACGGGTAATCTAACGATTGATTCTGCTGGTGGAACAACGACCATCGATGATAACTTAACAATTACTGGAATTTCCAACTTTAACTCAGTTACCACATTTGGTGACCTGATTATCGTAAATACTGGAATTGTTCCCGATATTGATGAAGGTGCCTTTATTGGTGTTTCGACATTACCATTCTCCGAAGCACACATCGGTGAAATTAGAATTGCCAATGGAACATCGGACAACACTATTGATACAGCAACTGGTCAACTTATTCTTGATTCCAGTGCAGGAACCGTAAGAGTTGCCGATATTCTTGATGTTGACAGTAATTTGAATGTTGATGGTACATCACAATTTGATGGTGCCGTTAATATGGACACCTCACTTGAGGTTGACAATGTAACCATTGATGGTAATACGGTTTCAACTAATACTGGTAATCTAGTTCTTGATTCCACTGGTGGATTGCTCGATATCAATGATAATGTTGATATCTCTGGAACACTAACCGTAGCGGGTGAAACAAACATCAATGATACTTTGAATGTTTCTGGTACATCAGAATTCTTTAAGGTTAGAGATGGTTCTAATGTTGATAAGTTTACGGTTGATACTGATAATGGTAATACCGTAATCAAGGGAACCCTGAGTGTAGAAGGCAATACAACAATTGGTAATGCCTCTGGTGATTCACATACATTTAATGGTTCTGTTGACTTCAATCACACTGTCAATATTGATGGAACGGTTAATCTGGAGAATACACTAACTTCAGAGCACATTGTTCCTGATGGGGATAGTACCTGGAATATCGGAACCGATTCCGTTAGATACGCAACCATTTTTGCGGATGTATTTAATGGTCAGGTAACTGGTTCCGATAAGATTAAAACAGTTTCAACATCCACTAATGCAAATCACTTTATTACCTTCGTAGATTCTAACAATTCTACGGCAACGAATGAAACTTTATTTACCGATGCTGGTATTTTCTACAATCCAAGTACAAATAACTTCTCCGTAACGGGTGATATTACGGCATTTGCTTCTGATGATAGATTGAAGACGAATAGAATTGGACTTGTTAATGCTCTCGAAAAGACTTTAACTCTGAATGGTTTTACATATAACTTCAATGAACTTGCTGGTGAACTTGGTTTCAATACCGAAATAGATTATGTTGGTGTTTCTGCACAAGAAGTTCAGAGTGTTCTACCCGAAGCGGTTCGCCCAGCACCTGTGGGTAGTGATTACATCACTGTTCAATATGAAAAACTTGTTCCACTTCTCATTGAAGCAATCAAGGAATTGAACGCTAAAATCGAGAATCTAGAGGAAAAGTTATCCGATAAATAACTAAAAAAGTATAAGAATGTCCAATTATAATAAGTCATTTAATTTTAGGAATGGCGTCCAGGTTGATACTGATGATCTGATTGTCAGAGGCAGCCTGGTTGGTATTGGAACGACAATTCCGCGAGCAGATTTAGATGTTCGCGGAACTGTTGATGTCACTGGTATCATTACTACCAGTGCTTTGTTCGTATCTGGAATCTCGACATTCACTGATGAGATTCATATTGGGGCAGGAATTACAATATCTCCACAGTTAGGAATTATCAGTGCAACCTTTAGAGGTGATGCATCTCAGTTAGATAATCTTCCCACTTCACAATGGGTTGATGTTGATCCTGGTCTTGGGTATACCAGTATCTACAATGTTGGTCCCGTTGGAGTGGGGACCACAAATCCATTACATACCTTCCAAGTTGGTGGTAGTCCAGATAATCCACTACATGCTGGTGTTGGTATTGATTCGACTCGCGGAAATATTAAAACAACAGGTATCGTAACCGCAGCATCATTTGTTGGTTCTGGTGCTGGCATTACTGCAATTAATGCTAGTAATATCAATGATGGAACTCTGAATAGTGCAAGATTCCCAGCAATTATTGATGGTCGTACCGAAGTAGGAACAGTAAATCTCGTTGCTAGTGGAGTTGGTACTGTTTCGACTATTAATGCAACCACGGGAACGGTTACAAATCTGAATGCAACGAATGTAAATGTAACTGGTATCACAACACTCGGAGTTACCACATTTACTGGTGGAGTTAACTTTGGTTCGGATCTTCTGTTTGGAGACAATATTGTTTTAAGAATTGGTGATGCCACCAATGGTGATTTAAGACTCTATCACAATGGTTCTGATAGTTATATTCAAGATAGTGGTGATGGCAATCTAATCTTACGTGGTGATGATGCCATTATTCTTGAGCAAACTGATGGTTCCGAAAAGTATGCTCAGTTTAATAAAGCGGGTTCGGTAGAACTTTACTATGATAATTCTAAAAAGTTCGAAACTCTTGGTTACGGTGCAACAGTAACAGGTGAACTTAAAGTTTCCAATAATGCAACAGTTCTTGGAGTCTCGACACTCACCAGTATTTCTGCTTCTGATGCAACAATTGGTGTTGCAACTGTTACCGAATTGTCCGTAACAGAATTTTCTGTCCAGAATGTTACAACCACTGGAGTATCAACCTTCTCCGCAGCAATTGATGCTAATGCTGGTGCAACCATTGATAATATCCAGATTGGTATTGCCAATGATAATGAAATTGATACTGTTTCTGGTGGCATTACAATCGATTCTAACAGTGGTCAAACCACTGTGGATGATAATCTATCGGTAACGGGTGTTGCCACCGTTACGGGCACCGTAACACTGACTGGTGGTGCAGAACCAGATACTGATTTAGGTTCTGCTCTTGGTTCAAACAGCAAGTATTTCTCTGCTGCCTATATCAATCAAATCAATGTTGGTGTTGCTGGAACTAATGAAATTTCAACCAGAGAAGGAACTCTGGTTTTGGATTCTGAGCAAGGAACTGTTGTTATTGATGACAATCTCAGTGTTACTGGAGTATCAACATTCGCTGATGTTCAGTTAGTAAATGAAATTGTTCCAGACACTGACCAAGGTTCTTCTGTTGGATCATCATCACTGAGATTTGCAGAATTGTATGTTGATAACATCAGAATTGGTGTTGGTTCAGACCAAGAAATTATTGCAAATACTGGTAATCTTGAACTTAAGGCACCAAGCGGAACAGTTAATATCACAAACTTCAATCCAGTTGGTGTTGTTACCTTCAATGGTGATATTCTTCCAGATGCAGATAAGACATTAGACCTTGGTTCTGCATCTGAAGCATATGCACAGGCACACGTTGATGAAATCAGAATCGGTAATTCTGCGAATACTATTGACACTAGAAGTGGAGATTTGATTCTTGATTCATTTACAAATAATGTAAATCTAGATTCAAATGTTCAGGTATCCAACCGTCTAAGTGCTCAGGAAGACTTATATGTTGGTGCTGGGGGAACTGGATTCTCGGTTCTTGGAACCGATCAAAATGTTGGTATCGGAACATCCATACCAACAAGTGCCGTTCAGGTTATCAAATATAGTGCTGCAGATGTTCAATTAGTTTCAACAAATGCAACTTCATCACTGACTCTATCGAGATCAATTGGTATTACTAATGATTCTGCATCCGTTTCATATAATGGAACAGACCTTGAAATCAACAACAAGGATGCTGGTGGCAACATTAGTGTTAATCTTGCAACTGGTACTGGTATTAATACTTCATCAGACTTCAAGGTCACACAGGGTGGAAATGATTTACTCGTTGTAAGTCATGAAGGATTTACTGGCATTAACAAGGCAGTACCAACCAAGGCACTAGACATTACTGGAGATTTGCTTGTATCTCAGGATGCAAAGGTTGTTGGTGTTCTTACCGTTGGAACTGGTGGAAATGAAGTTACTCTTGGAAGTGGACTTGTTTCTTTCGATGCAAATATAAACGGAAATGTCAACTCAACTGGAGTCAGTACATTTACGACAATTACTGCTCAAGATTTTGATACGGACGACATCAAAGTAACGGTTGGTGTCGCAACATTCATGGCAGGTGCAACGCTGGGAACAGATACAGCATCAGATTTAGACGTTTCTAATTTATTGCTTACTGTTGAGGGTTCGGCAGTTATTAAAAACAATCTCACAATCTATGAAGAATCTGGTTCTTCCATTGGTGTTGGAACAACTGCCATTCCTGGTGATGGTAGAACTGGATACGGAAATCTGAGACCTATTGACTATGGAAGATCATTTGTAAGAGGAAACATCGGTGTTCTTGGAGATACTTCTGGAACCGCAATCTTTGTTCCTGGTCTACATGATAAATCATCTGGAACCGTCAAATATATTGATACGAGAAGTATTGATGATCACACATACCAATTCAGTGTTGGTGTTAATACTCACATTCCTCGTTCTTGCATGGACTTGGGTGGTTCATCAAGTCCACTGATTCTACCATCAATTAATGCAACTGCACTTGGTAAACTTGTTAATACTCCAAGTGATGCAACAATTAATGATACATCACTTCCTGCTGGCAGCGGACAACAAGTTCTTGGTGCTCTGTATTATGACAGTGTTGATTCTTGTGCAAGACTTGGTATTTCTACCAATAACTCATCGAATAGTTTTGTAAGAATTGTCCATGTCAGCACAAGTGGTTCTATTGAAGCAATAGCATTCCCACAAGTTAATAATACACAACAAACAACCCTTGCCAATGATGCCAATATTCCTCTTGGTTCTGTTGTGTTCAATACAACTGCGGCAACATTAAGAGTCAAAACTAGTTCTGGAACCTTTACCGACCTTCACTAAGACTTGACACATCCTTAGATTGTGAGTAGAATACCTTTGTTGAGGTCAAAGAGACAGCTCTACCTACATTATGAAAATCTATCTACAAACCTGCCAGGAGTGGAAGGAACTCTATGATCTTGGCAGGAGACGTTTTGGATGTTTTGTTGGATACACGTCCCAGGATGATGTAGAACTTCGCTTTGCTAATAGGGATTACTCTCACTTCATTTCTCGTCCTCATGTTTATAAGGTATTTGATGTTCATCCTGAACTGACAGATCACTTTATTCATAGTGAGTTGGAGCAGGTAGGGTTCCAGAAATACAATAAAGTATCTGAACAGGGACGTTCTCCAGATTTCCTTGTTTCGGATTATGATGAACAGGAAGCACTTTCTATTATTGAAGGTGTTATTCATCGTATGAGTGAGTTCTTCTATCAATGTGAGAAAGATGGGACTCTAATTACTGCTAAGCAACGCAAGGAAGCACGGAATAAGTGTCAGGATTATCATCGTCAGGTTCGTCCTGCTTTGCTTAAATCATGGGCAGAAAACTTTGAAAATATCTCAAAAGATGCTAAACTACTTGTAACTGGTGATGCTCATGGTGGGTTTACTAGATATTTGGTAGATAATGGATACGAGAATATTACTGTTGATGAAGAAATCCTGAGTCTTGCCCCTGTATATAAAGAAAAGATTACTGTAGATATGAGTCCCACTGGAAAATTTGATGCTATTCTTACCAATCCTCCCTATAATGTTGGTAACAATCCTAACTATTACCTTAAGCATGTAAAGAAGCAGAAGGAATTGTTGAAGGATGGTGGGCACTATCTTGTAATTATTCCCAATCGTTTTCTTGCTCCGTTCTCTCAGGCAGCAAAAACTCTTCGTGGATGGTTACGTTTCCATAAAGTGTATCCGAGTTTGAACCACTTCTTCCCTGGTGTTGCTACATCTATTGGTGGATTTTATGCCACTAAGGAAGAGATGGAAGAGTTCAATGAGTGTGATTTTGAATACCTAAAAGAGGGTATTACCATTCGCCAATCTCTAGAAACTCCTACTGCTATTGTTGACCCCTCTCTTATTCGAACTGAGATCATCAGTAAAGTCCTCAACTCAGATTTTGGTAAATTGATTGAGTCTAATGGTGAGAATTTCCTTTATATCGATAGTGTATGGGAAAGGTATCGTGAGTCGACTCCAAAGGGTGGTGAGAAAACTCTTATCTGTCGTGTGAATGAAACTAACATTCATGGTACTAAGTGGGTGATGGATAATGTAAAGCAGGCAGAAGATAATGCTTGGTTCCTTTCTCGCTCTCGCCTTGGTCGTTTTGTTATGTATTGCTTTGCCAATGCTGCTCAGGTTAATCTAGGTTTGATCCGTCACATGCCCAGGTTGGATAGTATTGAACAAACCAACGAATACGTGTATAATCTCTTTAATATCACTGAAGAAGAAGTACAACATATTGAAACTTATATGAAATGAGTAAAAACAAACACAATTCTAATCTTGGATCGGAGATTGAAAGATCTGATGATAGAATCAATGAAACGGGAGAAGTTTTTACTCCAGTAGAATTGGTTCAATATATCCTGGAACAGTTCCCCAAAGAGATGCTTCAGGATCCTAATTCTACTTTCTTGGATAACTCTGCTGGTAACGGCAATTTGTTACTGGCTCTGAAAGAAGTTCTTCTGGAGTATCACTCGGAAGAACATATTGTGAATAATATGCTCTATGCTGTAGAGTTCATGGAAGATAATCATAAAGAGTTGTGTCAAAGGATCGGTGTTTCGGCAGATCATCCACACTATGTTAATGCTGATGCGTTAGAATATCACTATCAATTCAACGGAGCACCAGTACAGATGACGCTGGACCAATTCTTCTAGTGGCACAGAGGGTTCCTTCGGGAATCCCTTTCTGCTATAATAGTCCCATACGCGATGAGGAAGTGATGCAACTCCGCCCCCACCAGCAAGATGCTCTGACCGCTATGCTGGCGCACGACAAAGGGCAGGTCATCATCCCCACGGGTGGTGGCAAGACCATGTGTATGATTAAAGATTCTCTTGAGTATCTGGATGCCTGTGATCGTGGTATCGTGGTTGTGGTTGCTCCCCGTATTCTGCTTGCCGAGCAACTCTCTGCCGAGTTCCTTGAGTTTCACACTGATGTTGCCGTGATGCACGTTCACAGCGGTGAGACTCATCACTTCAGCAGCACTCGCCCCGCTGTGATTCGTCACTGGAGTGAGCAAGCATATCGTAAGCAACTAATCTTTACCACCTATCATTCTCTTCCCCGTCTCATGGAGGCAGAGATTGATGTTGATTGCATTTACTTTGATGAAGCGCACAATTCAGTCCAACGTAACTTTTTCCCTGCTACGGAGCACTTCTCTTCTACTGCTACTCGCTGCTATTTCTTCACTGCTACTCCTAAGCACTCTGTTACTGTTTCCAAACCTGGGATGAATGACCCTGAGGTTTATGGCAACGTAATCTGCAACGTTCCTGCTCCCAAACTGGTGGAGGAAGGTTACATCCTGCCGCCCAAGGTTGTTGTCAAGCAACTGGACATGGTTCAGGACAAGCAGATGATTGCCGACCGTGATTCTCAGAACCTGCTGGACACCATCGATGAGAATTCCTTGGATAAGATTCTCATCTGTGCTCGTTCTACCAAGCAGATTGTCAAACTGCTGAGCGAATCTGACTTCCGTAAGGAACTGGCGGAGCGTGGTTATTCCTGCATGTATATCACCAGCAAGACTGGTGCCATTATTGATGGGCAGAAGGTCAACCGTGAGGTATTCTTTGACACTCTGAATGCCTGGGGTAAGGATTCCTCTAAGAAGTTCGTGGTTCTCCATCACAGCATCCTGTCTGAAGGCATCAACGTCAGCGGTCTTGAGGCAGTGCTGTTCATGCGGAACATGGACTATATCGGTATCTCTCAGAGCATCGGGCGTGTCATCCGCCTAGGAGGCGCTGCAAAGACGTTCGGACTGGTGTGCGTGCCCGTTTACGATAAGGTAGGCATCAGCACCGCCAAGAGCGTTCAGGCGGTGGTAGACACCGTTTTCAATCAGGGTTTGCCTGCCGTTTCAGTGGTCCGCCGCTGATACTGGCACACTCGCCACAATTCCCTCCCATTTCTCCAGTATAATTACTAGGTAATCAAAGAAAACCACCATGATCTGCGAAGTGAAACTCTACGTTGCTGGTAAAGTTTTTGTTGAAAAGGTTCATGCCCGTGACTATCAGGATGCTCGTCAAGTTGCCCTTGCTCGTAATCCTAACGCTAAGGTTGTGAGTGTGACTGCTGTTTTTTGATGGGTAAGTTTCTCAAACCCCACATCGATCGACCTGGTATTCTTGAACCCACACCAGGAGATCCGCAAGGTTTCGTTACAAACGATGGAATGTGGGCAGCAATTCCCTTTGCTGGCAAGAAAAAAGGGTTTGCAATTATACATAATGGCAAACACGTAGGAGAGTTTAAGACTTACAAACAATCTGTTGACTTTATCAAGAAACAGATTAAAATCCAGAAAAAGCAAACGTCAACTCTTGAGGAGTTCCTATGACTGATAAACACGAAAAGCGCCGTGATGCACTTGGTCTGTTTTATGAAAGTGTTCTCAAACCAGATTCAGAATTGCGGCAATGTGCTCACAATCAGCAGTGTTTTCATGAGTTGATGGAATGGCGAGAAGAAATCATTAGGTATTTGGATGAGCGTAGGAACCAGGAGTTTCACTGATGGACTCCCACTACATAATATTCTCACTGTTCGCAGTGGCAGCGTATTTCATCGTAACTGATGAGAGCGTTGCCGCTGCGTTTTTTTATGTCACAAAGTTAGTAAAAGCATACACACAACGCCAGTGGTGGTGGTTTTTACACAATCCACGCAATCCTGTGGTAAAATATCTCATATACCGTCGTTCTCTTAAACTGGCAGAAGAGATGATGGCAAAAATAAATACAGATAAAGAGAAAGAATAGTATGCTTTCTACACAATACAGACTTAGACTTGAGTTCATTTGTAAGTGTATTGCGAATGGAGAAGAAGTCAAACTTGAGGATATGATCTGGGCAGAAAAACTTGGTAAAGCAAATACCACTGCCAGAGAAATGCTCAAGAAAGCAAGAGGACGTGCTGCCAATCCTGATATGGTAGAAGGTAGTATGGACGATTTTATGAATAAGATGGGATTGGGTGACCCTGACCCATCAAATCATCGCACTGGTTTTGGTAGTGCTGATGAGATTGTAGACTGGTTTAATGAAGACCGCCCTGACGATTGGAGGCAACGTGACTGAGGTTGATTATCAAGTTATTGATAAAGATGGAAAAGTCCATAACTATATCTGGGATGACAAACAGAGTAAAATGGTAGAAGGTAAAAGGGAAAAGAGTGTTCCCTGGTGGAGACTTCATCAAATTGCGAAAGAATTGGGTGGTGAAATAAACAGTTATATCATTCAAGATAGTCGTGGTAATGTCACCAGAAAAATCTCAATCGAATACAAGGAGGAAGAATGACCGCAGTAATCTATTCTAACGGAAGTCAAGAATGTGAGAGAATGACATCTCTCTTGAAGACCCTTGGTGGTGAGTTCCTTGAATATAAACTAGGTGAACATTTCACTCAAAGGGGATTTGAAGCAGAGTTTGGTAAAGATGCCGAATACCCGCAAATCAACATTGGGTTTAGGCACATTGGTAGTATGAAAGAAACTCTCAACTTTATGAAAGAGCAGGGAATGTTTGTATGACTTACGATGAGTTTGTTAGTAAGAACCCAGAATACTACATGGATATGGTGCGTCTTATTGATATCAAACTCAAACATCGTATGGAGTTGACTGAGGAAGAGAAAGAAATAAATGGTTACATTGTAGAAGTTCAGGAAAGAAATAAGATAAATGAATTAAGAAACAAATTCCAAAAGTGTTGGGAGATAGATGAATGAACCCAATAATCCTAATCGGTTGCTTCACACCATTGGCGTTGATTTGGATTATTATGAAATTAAGTGTGTGGATTGCTGCTGTCAACGAAGAGCAAACTTATGTCAGAGAAGAATCACTCAAACCACACGGACCCTATGTGGCAGATGCATATGCAGACGTTGATGAAGAGGAAGAGGAATATGGAAGTAAAACAGATTATAGATGATGCCCTGTTTGAGTGGTATTCTGAACGTGGTTTAGAAGTTCCACAATGGCAGATGCAGCGGAATCCAGAGTGGTGGATAAGTTATCTTAATGATTTGGGTATTGACCCACAGAACCCATAGTGCTATAATACCTGCATAGAAACACCTTATTATGGACTACCGACCCTATTCACCAGAGTGGCACAGGAAACGCTACCTGAAAGAAGCGTTGGATAAGTATTTTGATGATTATGTCGATACGGATGTGATTCGTGCTGACATTCTGGATATTCTTTCGGAGCGTTCTGAACAAGCATATGCAGAATTTACCCGTATCAATAAACTTGAACAGTCGTTTCAATGACACAACTTATTTCTCCTGACGATCCTCAATACTTTGAGCAATCATCGTATGAGTCTTATGATCGACATAACTACAAGATTGTATCAAAAACTGGTGAGAGTGTTGTAGTTGACAACTGGGAAACTGCACAACTAACTTGGTTTCAAAAAAACGGATTTCTATCACATATTGAAGTGTTAGATAAAAAGGAAGTAAAAGGATTCAAATGATTAGTAATGCCACCAAGGAAGAAAACTACTACAACTCCGAAAGCGAAGGCAAAGACATCAAAGACGCCTACATCGAAGCAACCTGCGAAGAAACCTTCGGTAAAGAAAACTGCCACGAAGAAACCTACGACGAAAACTTCTGGCAAGACTACCACAACAACACCGCCGAAAAGAAAAACAACAAGCACTCAGATAAAAGTAAAGCAATCAGCAGACGTCTCAAAGAAATCTACAAAGAACGCAACAAAATCTACGACCAGGAAGAAACCTGAACCCAAACCCACATTCAAACGCAAAGAACTAACTCCTGAGCAAATGTTCCCTTACGAAACGTTCACCTATCGCCTAGAGTATCAAGATGGAACAGAACATCGAGTCTGCCACTTCCAATGTGAAGAGCACAGAACAAAACACATTGAGCGATACAAACTCAAAAAAGGAACATACTATATTGACACCCCCAGTTCCTAATGTGATTATGTTGGGGTTGTTTTTTCTGGCAACTATTGGTATAATCATATTTGGATACATACACGGTGATATGCATTTTGCCAAAGTATTGGAGACCCTAAAAAATGACTAAAAAAACTTTTACAGGAAAAGGTGGAGAAACTTGGGAGTGGGAAGAAACTCCTGAGACCATTGAAGCACTCAAACAACTCCACAAAACTGTGGTCAATAATAGAGTCAATCGTCCCCACGATTACCAAGGTCCTCTCTATGCACCACATCCTGATATTAAAAAACTTGAAGAGGATGCTGCACCAGATTATGGAGTTGGTAAATGAAAGAACAACCAATAACAGTAGAAGACTACGAAAAGTACGGTAAAGAGTTCTTTGATAAGTATTTTTACATTGCAAAAGAACTTGGTGAAGGTGCAAAAGCAGAAGATATCCTAAAAATTATGGAGTCTCTTGCTATGGTTGTACTAAAAAAACGCTCCGAAGAGAGTGGTAAAATCGGACCCTTTGGTTTTATTAGAGAAAACAATGACGGAACAGAACAATCAGCAACAAACACCGAAGGAACACCCTGAAATTGCAGAACACGAATGGATTGATAATTGTTTTCGTGTTTATGAAACACAATATGGTTTGTGGCATAGTGCAATGAAAGATGGTCGTGAATTGATTACTGCATTGACAAAAGATGTTTGTATTCAAATGACCAGATTTTACTTGAAAGGTGAGCAAGAAGGATGGTCTTCTGATACCAGTCGTGTTGTGAATGATGGAGTAGTTGGTGGTAAGTTATGATTCGTGCTGTTCGCATATGGTTATGGGGTATTGTTGCAGAACTAGAGTATATTCTCTATCCATGGAAATCCTCTACTCCACCAGACTGGGTGAGACCCGAGCATAAAATAGAACCAGATTATGAACAGAATCTAAACTACGACTGGTTGAAGTCACATGATGATAAAATTGCTAAACTTCAAACAGAAATGATCTGGGTCATACAAGAAATTCACAAACTCAATGTGGAGTTAAAAACTCATGACTAAATCAAATCCTTATTGGTTTTTTCAGAAGTGGGGAGTAGAACCCGAAGAATCTATCATGGAAAAACTTGAACAACTTGAAGAACGTATTAAACTTCTTGAAGATGCAAATGTCGAACAAACTAACTCTCTTTATGAGTGTTGGAATTCTTTAGATGCTCGAATAGATATTTTGATCGAAAAAATTAGGAGTATTGGTGATGTATGAAGAACTCGATTGCTTCGAAACAGCATTAAAACACTTTGGCACAAGAGTTGATGTAATTATTGCTATGGAAATGGCAAAAAAACTTTCATCAGAGGAAGCATATCAACGTATCAAAGAAGAACTCAAAGAAGTTAAAAAGTGTCGTAAACAATTTAAGAAAGATGGATGCTGATACTCTTAAAATAACACAAAATGAGGACGGGTCATTCACAATGGACTGGGACCCACAAGACCCAAGATGGTCCTGGATGAACCAGTTGACACAGAAGGAAATTCAGAGTATCATGGAGCAAGCAATCAAGGATTACCTCGATGACTTCTGAGTATTTGAGTTCTGATTTTTCCTACAAGAAGTATTCTCTTGAACAACTTGATAACTGGGTGAATGATGCTCTAAACTGTGAGGATCTTACACCACAAGACATCTATGACACCATTGTAAAGTGCGTGGATGAGAGTGTAGAGTGTCACAAGAAGTATCTCACTAAGAGTGTAGAACTTCTTTCCCTTCTCAAGGGTCATCGTGAAGTTGACTTTGGTGTTGGAAACGATGAACCGTGGGAATATGATGCAGCAGGTGGAAAGTTTCCTAGACCAACTAAAAAAGACTGGGTTGATTTCTGGGAGGAAACATATTATCCAGAAGAGCATAGTAAAGAACAAGTTCGTGAGTTTGAAGCAAAAGAAAGAGATTACGAAGCACTCCGTGCCAAACTTGATGCAGGACACGAAAAGTCAAAGTATTACTTTGAGTATGATAGGAATGATTTGAATCGAGAAAATCCTTTTAAAGATAAAGAACTAGAAGAAATCCGCAAAGAAGGCGGTTTTGAGTGGACTCCTGGAACCTAATGTATACTATTAAACTTCTTGCACCTCTTGCCGCATCTTTGTGCATGGGAAACTTTATTGAAAAGCAGGGTGAACTCTGCAATGTTAGACAAACACCTACACCTGTGATAAAATACTATGAATCTGGTAAATCCTGCTATGTAAACGGGATATTCTACCGTAATTGTGAGGAAGTAAATGGCACTATCTAAATCTGTTGAAGAATCTCTGAAAGAAGCAGAACAATCGCTTCGTAATGCACTTGCATTTGCAGCACGTCAAGAACGTCCAATGGTTTGTAGTGTCATTGCTGATATGATTCAAAAAATTGACACTGTAATCCACACTGATGCACTTTTGGACAAACTTGAAAACCGTGAACCTGGAAGCAGTGGATTCTTTGGAAACTTTACTGAGGAATAAGAACTGTAACTCAATTCTAAAAAAATAATTAAGTATCCTAGATATTACGTTAGCAGATGCTAACATTGGGACATATCAAAAGAGACCAATGACTCTTCCATCACAAGGCAAAAAACTCACACAAAATGAGATTGAAAGCATCACTATTGCAGTGAATGATGTTGGTATCCGTGCTATCCATCCAGAAAAAATGGAAGCATTTGCCGAATATCTTGTGGCAAAAATGAAAGAGCAAAATAAATAAGTATTATCACGTTACAAAACAATGGAAAGTATCGAAAAGCATATTGAAAAGGATAAAGAAATCCTTCAAGACCCAACAACCTCCCCACAACAACGTCGTCACATCGAAGGTGAATTAGAAGAACTGGAAGCATACGCAGAAAATCACAAAAAAGAGATTGCAGCAGGTGACCATCACGATCCCTCTCCACTTGAACTCTATTGTGATGCCAATCCTGAAGCACCAGAGTGTTTAGTTTACGATGATTGAACCAGTTTGATAAGTGGCACACGGGGCGGCAACGCCCCTTTTTTATGCTCTATAATACCTAAGTAATCGAGAGAAGACAATGTCCAGAGACACCACCACTGGAACCAACTATGAAACTGAGGTTGAAAATCTTCTAGAAAGTTATAGTGACCATTCTGTTAGATCTCAGGTAATGGTTGGTAAAAAACGTAATGGTGGTAAACACTATGTTGATATACTTTTGAATGATAATGAGTTGATTAGTTTGAAGTATCAGCGAGTTCAGGGTACTGCAGAAGAGAAGATTCCGTTTGAGTTTATGAAACTCCAACATGCTATTGATGACCATGGATATAAATCTGCAACCATTGTTCTAGCAGGACCAGATAAAGCATGGAAATGGAAAGACTACTATCTTTCTGAAGAGTTTCGTGCTAAAATGTCCAGTATCTACCCTGACGTTCGTATCATCACCCACGAACAGTTTGTTTCGGAGTATCTTTGATGACCTCAACTGCACTAAAAGCACTGACTGCTACTACTGGCAATCGTACTGATTGTTGGAATACTCCAGTGGAATTTGTTGGGGATGTTGTTAAGTTTTTTGGTGGAGAGATTGATACTGACCCGTGTTGTAATGATGTTGATAATCCTAATGTACCCGCAAAGACACTCTATACCGAAGAGACAAATGGTTTAGCACATCCATGGATGGGTAAGGTTTTTATGAATCACCCATATTCTAATAGTAAAGAGTGGGTGCCCTATGCTGCACACCAATACGAATGTGGAAATGCCGAAGAAATGGTTCTTCTAATCAAATTGGACGTTTCTACAAAATGGTGGAACTCTGTGGCAAAATATCCTTGGATTGCCGTCAACAAACGTCTAAAGTTCGGTTCTGGTAAAGGTGCGGCACCATTTCAATCTGCCATTGTATATCTTGGTAAGGATATTGAGCGATTCAAGAGTGTATTTGGTAAGTACGGGCAACTCTATGCACCAGTTTGAGAACTGGACCACGGGGCGGAAACGCCCCTTTTTCATGCCCTATAATAACTAGGTAATCGACAGACGCCCCAATGGCAACTCGTGCTCGCATCGGTCTTGAACTCTCTGATGGTTCTGTGCTCTCCGTTTATCACCACTATGATGGTTATCCTGAGTGGTTGGGTCGCATCCTGAAGACTCATTACAACGGAAAGTCTCCTGCTTCCGAACTGATTGACGGTGGTGATATGTCCTGCTGCTGGACTGATGACCGCTGGGATGACACTGGTGTGGTGGGAGTTTATGGTCCTCAATACTACTCTCAGCGTGGAGAAAATACTCCTCCTCGCCTTGATAATAACCTTGGAGAATATCTACTCAAAGGTATTGGTGAGGAGTATCATTACATCTTCCGCGATGGTGAATGGGTGTGCTATAATATGCACGAATTTGATAACAAACAACCCGAAGTTGCTGAAATCCCCACTGGAGCACTTGCAGTTTAATCCAGTTGAACAAGTGGCACAGGGCACCGTGACAGGTGCCTAGGATGCCCTATAATACTTTCATACGCAAGCAACCGATGACTTCCACCTTCGCTGACTACTGCGCCACTCAAGACGCCAGGAACACCATCCAACTGAATGTTCGTAAGTGGACTCTGATGCTGTGTGATGCCCTTGTGGATAACTTCAAGTCCCGTAATCACGGCAAAGTCGGTGGTTACGATGCTCCTGTGTATAAGTTCTATCCTGAAGAAGGACGTAAGTATTTCAAAATCATTATGGAGATTCCTAATGAGAACCGTGATCCTTCCCGTAGTGTTCACGCTTTCGTAGATAAGAAGACTGGTGAAGTGTATAAGTCTGCTTCCTGGAAGTCTCCTGCCAAAGGTGTTCGTTATGACCTGCGACTGATTGAGCAGCGTGAATGGTTGCTGGAAAATGCAGATTGGGCAGGAGGTTACTTGTATGCCAAGTAAGGAACAACTAATCGACGCACTCTACAATGAGTATGTGTTTCTCTGCCATGATGATTTCGACCCCGATGAAGATGCAACGCCCGAAGAATACCTGGAGATGCTGAAAGAAATGAGTTATGATGAACTGATGGAAGAAACAGCAACGGATGATATCTTCAGTATGGATGAGTTTATGAGTGCTTGGGGATGACTGCGACACATAAACTTATCTTCATTTCAAGTTTTGTTTGGTTTCTTCACTGGGGTTCATGTCTTACATCATTGCTTCTGGATACGGTTATTCTAAAATCCTATGTGAGAGTGTTGCCTCTTGGTTTGTAAATGAGTTCTTTCCACGACACAAACTTACAATTGATATTGTGCATCGTGGTCTGAAACGTGAAGGAGTTCATGGGTATTGTGATGTTGTGGGTGATACTCAACGCCCACGACATTTTCTTATAGAACTTGACACTTACATGGACAAGGAGTTGTATGTAAAAACTCTTTTTCATGAACTGACCCACATGGCACAGTGGATACGTGGTTCGCTGCGGCACCGTTATGGAAAATTGTGTTATTGTAAAACACCAGTGGAAAATTGGGAGTATTGGTATCAACCACATGAAATTGAGGCACGGGAAGAGGAAGAAAGGTTATATGAATGGTACTTAATTGACAAACAGGGTGTGCCAGCTGGAGAGGTGGCACCCTTCTTCCCGAATCGCCTGAGGCAGGCAGTATAATTACAAGGTAATCGAGAGACACCCATGCAACTCCTGAACGCCGCCAAGCAAATTGATTACTATCCCGTTTCCAGTGGCAAGCGTTTTGTTCGCCGTGTGACCTGGCATCCTGGATGTGAGCGGACTCAGATGGTTACCTTTGCCACCATCACCAAATCCGATATGGTTTATGATGTGAATCAGTACATTGCAAACGGTGCCACGGTGACTGACTTCAACCTGGAAGCATATGCTGGTTCTGATTATTCTCCGATGGCGTGCTGATTCTGCAAATCTCACATTAAATCTCCCGTTTTTCTCACAATGCACTTCCAACATTCCAAAGAAACTGCTGTTCCTACTATGTCCTCCGCACAATTTTCTGGCGTGTTCCTGACTGTTGAAAATCACGGTTGCATTTATACTATTTGCACCGAGGGTGAATTGTTCTATGCTCCAATGTATCAGAACGGAACTGTGAACTTCGAAGAGTTTGATATGGTAGATTTCTGGGAATCCGATGTTGATGCAGAAGAACTGGAGGAGATTCAGGCAGCACTGATTGATATGATGCAGCGTGCTGGACTGTACTTTAAGCAACCCATGACAGTGTGAGAAGTGGCACAGGGCACCTGGAAACGCTCTCTGGGTGCTCTATAATAAGGACATCAACGGGGGGGAAACCCAGACTGCCATGTTCACTAAGGAAGACCATGAGTTTATTGACTTTCTGTTCGGTAAACTCACCTGTCTCACTGATACTGAGATGATTGATTTGCAGGATGATGATACCTGCTGTGACCACATTCTTTTCACTCAACTGGAACTTTTTTAATGATGCCGCTCTCCCCTAAAACAGTCAGTAAGATTGCTGATGCACTCAAACCAGAAGTGATTGAGTACATTTATATGAGTGAAAAGTTTACAGAGTGTATGCAGCAGTTGGTTATGGATGCCATCGATGATAAGATGGGAAAAATGGACGATGATTTGATGTTTGACCTTGGTATGCTATTATTTGAGAGGATTGAATTCAAATGACTGATTTTGAACAAAGTATCATTGAACTCTCAAAACGCAAAATGAACTTACTGAAAGAGGTTCAGCAAATCAATCTACAAATTATGTTTTTAAGACAACAAGAGGAAAATGACAGAAACAGAAATCACGCTGAATGTTCATGAGATTGGAGTACTGCTCTCCGCACTTCAATTAGTTGATGGAAGAGACGAACACCTAATTGCCCGTGAATATGGAAGTGTTCCAACATTGTATAGCAAACTTTATACAATTTGGGAGCAAATGGACCAGACCGAAACCAAACTCAAGTATGAACCAATCATTGAACCTTCCTTCTGAAAACATTTCCTGGATTATGAACACTTCTTATGCGGTGACACCAGCAACAAATCCAGTTCTTTGGTATCAGTGGTATGAAATTGTAAAGGAGGACGCACCCGAATGTTTGGACACTTTCATTGAAAATACCGCATCCAAGATGGAAATTACCGTCGATTACTTGATGGATGAGTTTTTGAATGACTGAGGAAGCAAAATTGGTTATTGCACTTCAACAGGTGAACAACCTTGTTTCTCTATTGAAGGGCAACCAGTATGAGAACTTTATCTGTGGTAAGTTAATCAGTCTTCAAATTGAACTACAGAGACAATTATCTCTCTTGACAAAGACTAACTATTACAATACAATTAAAGAGTAATTTGTACAAAACAATGGCAGAAAAGTTCTTTTACATCGTTGAGCACTTCGTTCCATTTCCACAATCAGAATACGGTGGACTATGGAATGTAATTGCCGAGAGCGATAATGAGTGTTTTGACCTTATCACGGCACAAGACCAAGAATTTAATGTTCAGTTCTATCCAGAATTGAGGCACAACATTCAGAATGCCCGTGTTTATGCACTTGCAGACGAAGTTCAATCTGGTATTGTTGAGGAGTTTACTACTTGAATCATGGAAAAATTATATAAAGTTATGGAACTCACCACTCAAGGTTGGGCAGTTCCAGATACAAATTTTACTAAATTAACCAAAGAGCAGGCAAAACAAAGGATTGATTATCTTTTGAATGAAGGTATTAGTCCCGATAGGATTAAAGCATTTGTCGACAATGACTGAACTGCCTCATGATTTCCCACACACTGCGCCGAAGAATTACCGCTATGAGGTTGTTCAATCAAAAAGTAACCTTATATCAATTTGGACTGTTTATCAGCCTGGGTTTACTTACAATGGTCACGATGAATCTCATTGTATCTGGGGATTCTACAACACCAAGAAAAGAACCTACTACGCTCCAATCAATTCAACGAAAGTAGGGAAAGAGGTTGATGTTAATTCAACCACTCCCTATACTGCAATGCCACTCAATCTTAATCCTCTAATGCAATGTCTTATGTCCCAAAATTAAATGATTATGTAAAGTGGAAAAATGACTATACCAATCTTGAGGGATGGGTATACTTTGTAAATAAAGAATATATCACGATTGAGATTGGTGTCAGAGATAAATGTGATGAAAACATTCGTGACTGTCCCATTCATAAAAAAACACACTGCCTGGTTGTATGTTATCCACAGTACTGGCACGAATTGGAGTATGTGAAGTGTAGAGACCCAGAAGAACAATATAAATCACAACAATATCGCTATAGTGATCCACAATGAGTAGATATAAAACACCATTATTTCCAATCACAATCTTTCATGGACGTGTGGACAATAACAGGGCAATCAAAGAACTGGTATTTCCACTAATTGAAAAGCACAAGAATACGAATCCTCCAGAGGGTTGGTTGACTAATAAACTCATTACTTCGTTTGGTGATGACCAGATAAATAATGAGTTTTTGGGTGATGGTGAAATTGGAACGGAATTGAAGAATCAATATGTTGCCGCAATGGGAACATTTTTCAATAATTCTTTCGGATGTGATATCACGGACATGTGGTATAATACCTATGTGAATGGTGAATATCAAGAAGCACATACACACTTCGGTAACTATAAGAGACCCAATCACTATGCCTGTGTTCATTTTTTGAATTTCAATCATGAGATTCATGAACCACTAACATTTTTGGATCCGATGCGTCACATGAGAGCAACATCTCATGAATTCACTGGTTTTTCTGGATACAGTGATAATTACAAGGTGAATGCAAGAGAGGGTGATTTAATCATGTTCCCAGTCTATTTGGAACACGAAGTCCGTAGTGCTCCACCGACACCAGACTATCCGAGAATCACCATTTCATTTAACATTAGAATCACCGAGTTCGGAGAAGAGGTAAAGGAGAATGAATCAGACTGATCCAATCAGAGTATCCGATGGTTATTTTACTCAGAGACAACACAAATTCATATTGAAATACTGTGAAGAGTGTTCGTACAGATATGGTGAGGTTGATAGTAGTAGTACTCCTCCGACTGGTCTGATTCATGAAATACCAACGACGGAAGAAATTTATCCATTGATTGAAAGAAGAATTGAGAAGTCAATGGGTCCAGACGTCAATAAGTACGAACTCTATCGGATGTACGTGAATTGTTTCGCACCTTCCGAAAATCCTTATTTTCATGTGGACGGTGAAGAGGGTGATTTAACATTTCTGTACTATCCCAATATGAACTGGGAACCGAATGATGGTGGAGAGACACAGATTTATATTGGTGACCGAATTCATGGTATTCCACCAATACCGAATCGAATGATACTATTCGATGCCTCACTACTACACCGTGCCACGACATTCCGTAATTCCCATCGTTTCACGATTGCAGTCAAGTACACATTGGTGAATAAATAAAAAAAAGTGTATCATATAAATGGCAGTCAATAGTACACAATCAAGTAATACGACTCTGAAGTTTGCATCTGGAGAAATCAAACTATCAGAGATCAAGAACTTTTTTGGTGGAAACAATAATGGTGTTAGTTTCTCAAAATACTATCGAAAAACATCGACCAGTATTGCAACGAACGATTTCCACAAAGAATCAACTGGGCACTTTGTTCCAGACGCAACGGAGAATGCAACGGTTGCCACTTCTGGTACAATTTCATTCAGTGATTTCAGAGGAGACGGAGACAATGGTGTTCTGAAGAAATATATTATCGAACAGAGTGGTACGAATAGTAATCTGGATTTGGATACGTCCAGTTTCTGGAATTCTAATTTAAATAAGAATGTTCCGAAGGTGGCAAACCTGAACGGAAGAATGAAGAGTGGTAGTGCTCCATCGACCAGTGATGGTTCTGGATATAATCATGAGACTGGAGCGGCAGTAAGTTTCAATGCCGAGGCATATAATCTTGATATTGATGTGAACAGTGGTGTGAATAATCAGAGTGATCCTGGCAATACAAGTAATGCACGTGGTATTTTCGGACAGGGTGGAGAAGGAGGAAATGTGAATTCACCCGATGGTAGTGCTGGTGGTACGGCACTCTATGTCGAACAGAATTCGAATTTATCGAACAATAGTGCCATCATTCGTGTGAATGCATCGAACGGAAGAATCTATGCTGGTGGTGGTGGAGGAGTCGGAGGAAGAGCAGGAAGTGCTGGTTCGACTGCATCCTGTAGATTCTTCACAATTTCTGGTGGAAATACGGTGACCAATAGTGGATTCACGATTCGTGGAGAGAATTCCTGTTACAATTCTGCCAATAGTCACTGTGCATCATCCGTAACGGTTGGTGGTGTTGCTGGTAGTCCTTCTGGTATGGCGGGTGGAGGATGGAGAGGATCGTCATGTAATGGAAGTGGTGGACGTTCACGTTGTCGTGGAGGTGGACGATTCAGAGGTGATGCTGGAAACATGGGTTGTTATAGTACGATTACCAAGATTTGTCGTTATCAACACGTGTTCAGTGGAAATACTGGAAATGGAGGAACTGGAGGAGACGGAGGACGCGGAAAGGGTTCGAATAATTTGAATACCGATGTCGGAGTGAATAATGCGAACAATGGCAATTGTCCGAACTGTAATTCAATTAGTGGACAGTCGGTTGAGCACTATGCCGGAAATACATGTGGAAATGATGGTACGAACGGAACGGCGGGTGCCGACTACGGTGCCTCTGCCGCTGGAAGTAATAATCGTTCGGCATATGCTGGTGGTGCTGGACATGCCGTATATTCGAATAGTAAGTCACAGGTATTCCTGACGAATTCGAGTAATAATAAGGGACTGATTAATAATGTTTCCACTTGACGATGTATAAATTATTATGATAGAATGAATTGAAAAAATCATGAATGAGGAAGACCTGGCACGATTCACGTATGAATTCATACTTGAGTACATGAAATTCGATACACCGTCCTGGACACTGTTCGGGGAGGAACAAAGGAGAAAAAAGATTTGTGAGGAATGTGATTACTTCAAACCAATTCGAAGGCAGTGTAAGGACTGTGGATGTCCGATTGATTCCAAGGTCAGTGAACCAATGGAAGAATGTCCACAGGGAAAATGGGCACAACACTATGAAAGTTTCAGGGTGACGAGTTATGAAAGAATCAGAGAAAAACTTAGAGAAAACGGAATCACCCCGGGGTAGGTACGAAGACTTCATCGGAGTCTATGATGGTGCCCTGGAACCAGAACTGTGTCGGGACATTATTGATACGTTCGATCACTATCACCGAACGAATGCCGTATTCTGTGAGAATCAACAATTCGAGAATACGATTGCTGGTCGATTCGACTGGGCAATTGATTTATCACACATGTCTGGTACGATGGAGGGAATGGTCGAACGTGATGTGAATGAGGTGCTACATGATTGTTTGTCCGAGTACGTTCATACTCATGGACATCTGAAGAATTCGGTATTTTATAGTACGACACAGAAGGTACAGAAGACTCCCGCCGGTGGTGGTTATCACGTCTGGCACGATGAGAATACTTCTCTTGAACACTGTACCAGAAAGATTGTATGGATGATATATTTGAATGATGATTTCGAGGGAGGAGAGACGGAGTTTTTATATTATCACAAAAGGATACAACCAAAGGCGGGAACATTATTATTATGGCCAGCGGGACTGACACATGCACATCGAGGAGGACTTGTATTAAGGGGTATGAAGTACGTTGTTACGGGGTGGTTTAATGTCGGGTAATCAGGAATTTCCATCACTTCCAGAACAGGGAAGAAATTTTGTGAATATGCTCAAGGACATTGGTATGGATACACTCAAGGGAAAGGAGTTATTCGTATCTGATTTTGAGCAACAGAGAAGGTATGACATGTGCCAGGCATGTGAGTCTTTCGATCGAGTTCGAAAGAGATGTAAGGAGTGTGGTTGTTTCATGAAGCAAAAGACGGCATTCAGTGCATCCGAATGTCCACTCAAAAAGTGGTAGATTATCTGTAGAACCACATGTAACCTTTATAGGTGTAACGTCCATTACTCTTCAGTGCCTTATAAAGGTTGGACGAATTGTTATTCGGACAGATTTGTTTAATTGCCTGTGATATTGATTCGAAGTAGTACTCGTCCCATGTGATACGATGTACTGCCTTAATCTTCTTTTTCTTGGTTTTGTGTTCTAACATCTTCCATCTATAACCATATGCGGTTCTTCCCTTCTTGGCGGCATTTAATATGTTACTGTTCAGATTACGATTACCAGTAATATCTTCTGCCGCATCTCTTGCATTATCATATTCAATGGTTTCACCCGTTTCTATGTTCAGTCCCTGTAGTTTAATACCAGAGTGTTTACCATTACCTCTGTTCTCTGCCAGATAGAATCCCCAGTCTTTATCTCTTTCTATGATGGGTTCTTCTTCTACTTCTATTATATCTTCCTTCTCAATAATTTCTATATCACCATTGTATTCTGGATTATATTGTTCTGTCCAGTACTGTTCTCTTTCATTTAATATACTTTCATGACAGTCATCTAATTCTTTAATCATGAAGTTGTGATTACCGTCTCTACGCATTGCCTTGTGTAGAGGTTCCTGACTCATACGCATTGCACTCTGTATGTGGTGTTGCCAGACTTTATTCTGGGATAAGAGTGATTGACCGATGTATTTGTGTCCTGTGTTTCTATTGATGATGATGTAGATGATACCCTGGGACATTAGTAGTGTATACTATTATTAATGTATTGTATATATCTTATAGTGTACTGTATATTATCATTTTTCTCAAGACTCCGGCAAATTCTTTATGATTCTCAATAAGTAGTCGCTAATTGATAATAAATAAGTGGTTTTATTGAGAATAATACCCTATAATACTCTCTAATACCTTCTAAAGCACCGTATCTTTATATTACCTTTTAATACCTCATAAAGTACTCATAAAGCACCGTGTCTGATGCAACCTTTGCCTGCGGATTATAACACGAGCGCCCATAAAAGTCAAGGGGCACGGCAGAAATTTCCCTGGTCCCACACAAATTTTATGAGAATCTCGACGAGAATGTGTGCATAATGACATAATCTCGACGAGAATACATATATATTATTATGCATCTCGACGAGAATCAGGCATTATAGGGACTTGCGATCTCGACGAGAATACAGTATAATCATATAGAATCATACAAAATCTCGACGAGAATTATGTACGACGACTACGATCTCGACTATTCATTCACACAAGATTACACATACGATCTCGACGAGATGTATGAATCATATATGCAATCATATGCACTAGACACACTAGATGCAGATGACGATGATGATTATGCACGAGATAATGACACATACGAGACGCTTGCATATCGGCACTACGCGTGATATAATCATACATATCGCACACGAGAGTCATGCCCGCACACATGGTTGCACAGAAACGCCTGGTACGTGTCACACTAGACATCATGTGTTATGATGACCTAGAACTAGAAGCATTAGACTGGAAAGAACTTCTAGAACTAGAAGGAGACGAAGAAATCGATATTAGCATCAAAGATTACTCAGATATCTTTTAGTGTGCCAGTACGACAATTGGCACGTTATCGAGATTATAATTAATATTTCATTCTCAATAATACTTTCTTATTGAGAATGGCAGCTGCCCCCTGTGCCAATTGTCGTACTGGCGCCAGGGGGTTTACGTATGGCGCGGAATGCCCTAATGTGTACACATGGTCAAAAACAACTCCGATTTGTTCTACTCTGCCCTTCAATCTCTGCCCCAGTTCGTTATGGAAACCGATGCCGATTGGGGCATGGTTTATGACTACATGGAATCCCAATGTGGTGATTTAAAAGATTATCACTGGGAGGAAGTTGCCGAAGTGTATAAAGAATTCATGAACGATTCTAGATACTAACCGTTCTGATTCTCAAGTATTTTTATTATTGAGAATCGCGGCTGACCCTGTGCCAATGTTGGAACTGCACACCAAACCGCCACAGGGCACCAATTTCGTGTATTGTATTCAAGTGTTCGGGAATTGACCCATGTTTGATGAACTCTGGTCCGAGATTGCTGATGCTCCTGGTGAAATCTTCGATGTCATTGAGTACAAAGAAGAATGGGAGAAAGATGACAAGTTTGATGTAGAAGGTTACATCAAAGGAAACACTGATTACTGATACATTCTTAACTGAAACTCATGAACCGTTCTGAACTGCAAGACGCTCTCATTCAGCAGATGTTGGATGACATGGACCTCAAGACGATGACGTGTCTTTGTTATGATTATCTGGATGAGGGTTATGATAAGTATTCGGATGCAGAGTTGACTGAAGAGTGTAAAGAATACTACCCCGAATTGTTGGAGGAGTGATACAAACCGTTCGGGAGTTCTTTATACTCCCGTTCAGCTGCCCGACCAGTTGGGAGAGTGGCACACTAGGGGTCGTGTTCGTGGTGACCCCGTGCCTATAATGACTTCAGTTCGAAACGACCGCATGACTGCCTACGCTTTCTACCGTGTTGAACTTGACCGCGCCGATGGTACGACTGCCGTTGAATTCCGCAAGCGTCGCAAGGCAACGACTGCCAAGGGCATGGATCGCCAGCACAACAACGTGGTCAACGCCGTCATTGAGGAGATTCGTTACTATCGGATCGAAGGGTGGAAGCGCCTGACCGTGACCCGTGTGCCAGCGAGCGAAGTGACCGCTCCCTATGCTCGACTGGGGTGACCCGTGCCTATAATGACTGAAGTTCAAACAAACCCCATGCGTTACGAAATCCTGGTTCCCTCCGCAATGTATGACAGCGAGTCCGTGCTGGACCTGGACCGTGCCTACGACATCATGTACGACCTGGCAGAGGAGCACGGTTACGCTGAGATCCGCCGTGATGGCATGGTCATCGCTGACCGTTTCAGTGATACCATCAACGCCATTGCCGACTGCGTGTTCGGGTGACCAGTTGGGGTAGTGTCACACATTTTTGGCACTGCCCCCAAAATGCCCTATTGTAGTTTCAGTTCAAACAACCCCGCTTCTCATGCGTAAGATCGAACAGCAAATGAACAACGCCATTTCTAACAACCTGAACTGGCAATGTGACAACACCGCCGTCGCTTACAACCCCGAAACTAACGAGTCGACAGTGTTCCTTCACGGTAACAAAATCGCCGTGGTTGGTGATGACTTCGTTCAAATCTTTGACGGTGGTTATCAGTCAAAGACCACCAAATCCCGCCTGAATGCTATTCTTTCGGAGCACGGAATCAAGGGCGAATGTGTATTTCAAAGGAACTTCAATTGGTTTGTTCATAAGTTCATCGGACAGGCAGGAACTTCTCCCGTTTATAATGAGTTCGAATTTCAAGATGGGTTCATGTTTGCATAACAAATAGGGGGGGCATTCGTGCCCCTTTCTTTATACTCAGGTCGGCTGCCCGACCAGTTGGGGGACTGTCCACTGTGCCCCTGGAATCGCCCCACCCCGTGCCTATAATAGGACCATGCAAAACAAACACATCGAACACCCCGAAGACACCATCCTGACGGGTGACCTGAATGCCCTGGATTGGTTCGAAGCACGTGGTCACCTAAGCGTGAAGATTGACGGTGCTCCCGCTGTAGTTTGGGGACGCAATCCTGCCACGGGTAATCAATTCGTGGGCACCAAAAGTGTCTTCAATAAAGTTAAAATCAAGATTAACGAAACTCATGCGGACATTGACAAGAACCATGTGGGCGAAGTTGCAGAAATTCTGCACGCTTGTCTTGATTGGTTGCCTACTACAGACGGCATTTTCCAAGGCGATTTTATCGGATTTGGTGGGTCTGATGAATACCGTCCAAATACAATCACCTATAAGTTTCCGACAGTAATTGACCAGAACATCATCATTGCTCCACATACTTACTATGAGGCAAATGATGACCTCCGTGATAGTTGGGCACTGCCTATGTTGTTCACCATTACTGACACTGCCTACTGTAAGTTTGTGAAACCCAAGGCACGTATCTTCTCTGGTGATTACATCAACTGTGCTGGTGACTTCGGTGACCTTTCCGAACCGATTCAGTTTGCTAGACAAATGGCACAAATGGTCACCTTTGTTGATGAGAAGAAAGCGAAGGAACTTAAGAAGCAATTGAATGCATGTATCAGGGAGAATCGCCCTGTAGTTAATGCTGATTTTGATTGTGATCCTAACCTGCTTGGGTTATGGGCACTGGTCAAATCTATCAAAGATGATGCACTCTATCTCTGCCGTAATGATGGACCCGAAGCATACATCGGACAGGACAGGATTGACTCCGAAGGTTATGTCTACTCTAATGAGTTTGGCACAATGAAACTGGTCAATCGTAAGCAGTTCAGTTATGCTAACTTCAACAATGCTAAGTTTAACAAAGAGGTGTGCCAGTGAGCGCACTGTCCACTCATGCCCCCTGGGTGCCACTCCGTGCCCCTATAATGACTTCAGTTCAAACGAAACGACAGACCATGAACGGTTGGGCAAACTACGAAACCTGGAATGCCTCCCTGTGGATCGGAAACGATGAGTTCCTGTACAACACCGCAAAGGCATGTGTTGAGTTCTGTGCCCCATGGGAGACCCCCTGGACTAAGTTCGTGCGCTGCATGACCGAAGGGCAGATCGGTCGCCACCTGGAAACCACAGGCGATGGGGTGGCATGGAACGACCCCGCCATCGATGCCCAGGAGATGGAGGAGATGATGGCAGACCTCTGACCCTCTCCTCCCCCTTTCCTTTCAAACCACAAACCAACATCCTACCATGACCCGCGACCTTGCCACCGCTCTCCTGAACCGTGCCGCTGACGGTGCCCAACTCCTGGAAATCCTGGACAGCATTGCCGCCGACCTGGAAACCCAGGGCATTGAGGAGTGCGCCGCCCATTATGCTGCCATCTCTGCCCCCACCGCCGAACCTATCCAGTTCTGATACTGGACACCTTTCCCCCTTCGGGGGTGCCTCCTGCCCCTATAATAACTTCAGTTCACAAGCGAACCCAATGACCACCACCACCATCAACGGCGTTCAATTCAAGGTCACCCGCCTGCCCATCGCTCATGGTGCTAAGGCAAACCGTTGGGCAGACCGTATCAAGGGCGGTTCCTCCCGTGTTCGCACTGGGGCAGGTTCCCGCTCCGTTCACCAGAGCACCAAGGCGAGCGCCCTGGCAGACGTTCGCTGACGCCATTCGTTCGTGACGGCAGCAGTGGGGGGCGTTGGTGCCCCCTTAAGCGCGGGCGCGATGGGGGCGGTTATAAAAACGCATAACTACCCTAACCTACAAAGTGTTACGAAAGGCAGCTAAATTTACAAGGCATCATAAATTTTTTTTTCGCTATATAAAAACAATGGAAAAGATTGATGAAATGCAAAAAAATCCGGAGGAAAATTTCACGACCGTAGAAGTCGATCCAGTGACTGGAGAGTACTTTATTACGATACCAGAATGGGTACTGAACGAGTACGGATGGTACGAGGGCACGGAAATTAATATGGAGGTAGAAGGTGATTGTATTATCATCACCGAGGTAACCGAGAGCAATTGACAAGTACTACATAGTACTGTATGATATCTGATGTAACTACACTTTCTTATGGCTAAAGGATTCACCGTAAAGGCAAAAACGCCCGTGAGAGAAACAACTCAAGAATGGGACTACGATCGTGCAAGAGAACTTGTAAAAGGCAAAAGCATTGTATTTTGCCTACCTGGTAGAGGAGTCTCTTATACGTATCTAAAAAACTTTGTACAATTGTGCTTTGATTTGGTACAGGCAGGAGCAAGTATCCAAATCTCGCAAGATTATAGTTCAATGGTAAATTTTGCACGATGCAAGTGTCTGGGTGCAAATGTACTGAGAGGACCCGACCAGAAACCATGGGACGGTAAACTAAAATACGATTATCAATTATGGATTGATAGTGATATCGTGTTTAACTCAGAGAAATTCTGGCAATTGGTTCTAATGGAGAAGGACATTGCCGCTGGTTGGTACTGTACCGAAGACGGTCAGACAACATCCGTTGCACACTGGTTGGAAGAGGACGATTTCCGAAGCAATGGTGGCGTAATGAATCACGAAACTCTTGAGAGTATCGCAAAGAGGCGGAAACCCTTCACGGTGGACTACACGGGTTTTGGATGGCTTCTGATTAAACACGGAGTGTTTGAGGATGAAGGTATCAAGTACCCATGGTTCGCACCGAAGATGCAAGTCTTTGAATCTGGTGAGGTACAGGACATGTGCGGAGAAGACGTATCCTTCTGTCTGGACGCCATTGCGGCAGGTTTTGAGATTTGGTGCGATCCTCGTATTAGAGTCGGGCACGAAAAAACTCGTGTAATTTGATGGACACCTATACTGTTTTACGAAATGGTAAAGTCATCTTCAAGGGTCTTTCCGAAGAAGAGTACATGAATCTTATGGAAGACTTTGCCATTGAATATTACAAGACTGGAAAACCCAAAGCGGGTGAAATTGAAACAATTATTATTGGAGAAAACGGAAAATGGCAAAAGCAAAAACGGGTCTGAACAAGAGTGGTTATGTGGCAGGAAAGCCAAAGAAAACACGACAGGGTTGTGGTAATGGAACCAAGTACGCCGCGTCGTCTCGTAATAATGCCCGTAAACCTTATCGTGGGCAAGGAAGAGGTTAAATAGGTTAAAGAATGACCTTCACATCTCATGAGTTGTTTAATCACCAATCTACCTTCGGTTGAGGTATGGGTTCGTAAAGAATATCTAACCGACCATCAAAGTGGATGGGGTGAATTCGTCAAGGGCGTCTGGGTATCGGCAAAATCGATACCTGGGCGTGCTTTTTATTTTGAGACGTATCTACCCGAATATGCGGCAATGTATGATAAATTGCCCATCAGTGCCTTTTTATCACGTCCAGAGACACCAGACCCAGACATGAACCTACCAAATCTACAGTTCTGGAACTGTATGGACTATGGTGTCGTAAGTATTGATAAAAAATTCATTGGTTCGATGGACTTCGAGTGTTATACACGTGATCACGGTATTCAAAAGGGTACATATGTCTGTACAATCGATAATTATCACCGTGATCCAGACATGGTCGACTGGGCAACGAGTGAAAATCCCGCCGAACACAAATCACATAACCTTATTGAACTGAAAAATGGTCAATATGCACTGTATCCAAACAATAGACTTCGTATTTTTGATAATAGTCTGACACCGAAGGAACCAAAAATGCCAGATTTTAAGGTTTCGACTCAATATTATCAGGTCGAGAGTGGATATGAGCGTCTTGGAATGGGACGTGAGGAAGAATATCACTGGAAAACGGCAAAGGAGCGTGAAGAAGAGGAAAATAAATAGAAAAAAGGGATAGCAACCCCTCTAAAAGTTCTGATTTCATGTAAATCAGGAGCTAAAATGGGACAATCACCTGTCGATAGAGACGAGAACTACATGAGGGAGATGTGGGGGACCACAAAACTCGTTACTGACTACTACAAGGAACAAGAAATGAGTGCAAATCACGATTTTTTAGACAATTTGGCAAATCATCAACATCAAAAGATGCTTCGTGAAATCGCAAATGATGATATCACACCCAAAAAGCACGATTTTGTTCAACAAAACGAACTTCATGAGAAAATTCGTAATGATGAAGACTATGATGATTGGGAATATGGTACTGAACCGTACTATGGTAAGATTTCTGGCTAGGGGTATAAATAAAAACAAGTATAATACCTATCTAAATCGTGGTTCAGAGGATATCCAGAGCATTTAAGGATATTAGTCTATCATTCGATAGGCATCCAGTGACTAATGATATTCTCGTTTTGAAAAATGCCGATGCGATTAAAAAATCTGTTCGTAATATCGTTCAGACAATTCCCAGTGAAAGGTTTTTTAACCCCATTTTTGGTTCGGAAGTAAAGAATAGTCTATTCGAGTTTGTTGATTTCGGTACTGCATCCTTACTTGAGAATCAAATTCTAATCGCAATCGAAAACTATGAACCAAGAGTAGATAATGTTCAGGTTGATGTCGATCCAAGAGCAGATCAGAATGCTTTTGAGATTACAATCTCATTCAATATTGTTGGACAAGAGGTTCCACCTCAACAATTTTCATTCATCCTAGAGGCAACCAGATAAAATAATGCCTTTTACTAAATTTACAAATCTAGATTTTGACCAGATAAAGACTTCTATCAAAGATTATCTCCGTGCAAATTCCGATTTCACGGATTTTGACTTTGAGGGGTCTAATTTTTCTGTTTTAATCGATACGCTAGCATATAATACTTACATCACGGCATTTAACTCAAATATGGTTGTGAATGAATCCTTTTTGGATTCTGCAACCTTAAGAGAAAATGTCGTTTCTCTGGCAAGAAATATTGGTTATATACCCCGTTCTAAGAGTGCCGCAAAGGCAAAGATATCATTCACCATTGATACTTCTTCATCGGCATCACAGTTGATTCTAAAGGCAGGTCTGGTGTGTGTCGGTGCAGTGGACAATTCACAATATACATTCACGATACCTGGTGATGTAACGGCAAATATTGTCAATAATCAGGCATCATTCACAGATCTTGAGGTTTATCAAGGAACATTTTTGACGAAAGAATTCGTTGTTGATAATTCACAAGACCAAAGATTTATTCTAAACAATTCGAATATTGATACTTCGACGATTGTCGTAAGAGTCGGTACTCGCGAATACAAGCAGATTGATAATATCATTACAATCAATAAAGACTCTGAAATCTATTTGATTCAAGAAGTTGCCGATGAGAAATATGAACTTCTCTTTGGTGATGGTGTCATCGGTAAAAAGATTCCAACTGGTGAGACAATCACCGTAACTTATATTGTTACGGACGGTCCTGATGGAAATGGTCCTTCTCTATTCTCATATGCTGGAACAACGACTGATAGTAATGGAATTTTAATCGCACCATCAAGTGCAGTATCAGTAACAACGACTCAGGCATCCACCGGAGGAGGCGACATAGAGGCAATAGACTCTATTAAGTACTTTGCACCCAGAGTGTATTCTTCACAGTACCGTGCCGTGACTGCACGTGACTATGAGGCAATTATACCACAGATATTCCCGAGCACTGAATCCGTATCCGTTGTTGGTGGAGAAGAGTTAGATCCACCAGAATTTGGAAAGGTTATTATCAGCATTAAACCAAAGAATGGATTTTCAATATCTGATTTTGCAAAAAATCAAATCCTTAATGATTTAAAACAGTACACCGTATCTGGTGTTAAGCAAGAACTTACGGATCTAAAACTACTATTTGTTGAGATTGATAGTGATATTTACTATGATGCATCCAAAATTACTGACATTGCATCACTTAGAACCAATGTGATTACTACACTATCCAAACATTCAAAAACCACCGATATGAATAAGTTTGGTGGAAGATTCAAATATAGTAAAGTACAACAAATTATTGATAATGTTGATACTTCAATTATCTCTAATATCACTAGAGTGAAGATGAGGAGAAATATCAACTGCATTACAAATACATTTGCACAGTACGAAATCTGTTTTGGCAATCGTTTTCATAAGACGTTAACGGGATACAATATCAAGAGTACTGGATTTAAAGTTGCTGGTGAATCGGAAACTGTGTACTTCTTGGATGTTCCTTCGGCAGACAGTGATATTGGTATCTTGTCAATCGTCAAACCAACTTTGGATCCAGATACATTCGAGGTTGTTAAAAAGTCTATTGGAACTGTGGATTATAGGAAGGGAGAAATTATTATCAATACAATTAATATCATATCCACAGATCTTCCCGATAATATTATTGAGATTCAGGCAATACCAGAATCAAATGATGTTATCGGTCTAAGAGATTTATATTTGGTCTTTGACGTCACCAAAAGCACTATAAATATGGTAAAGGATACAATTGTCTCCGGAGAACAAATTTCTGGAGTCAATTTCCCAGTGAAATCAAGTTATTCAAACGGCAAAATAACAAGGTAATAGAGAGGAAATATGATTACAACTGGTTTTGATGCTCGGGTAAAAGTCCAACAAGTCATTGATAATCAATTACCAGAATTTTTACTATCCGAAAGTCCTAAATCTGTAGATTTCCTGAAGCAATATTATGTTTCACAGGAATTTCAGGGAGGACCGATTGATCTTGTCGAAAACTTAGACCAGTATCTAAGTCTGAATAATCTTACGCCAGATATTCTCAATGATCACGTAACGATTACATCTGACGTAACGTCATCGGATACAACCATCAATGTAACAACAACTAATGGTTTTCCAAAACAGTATGGTCTTGTAAAACTTGGTGATGAGGTCATCAGTTACACGGGCATTACAACAAATACATTCACTGGTTGTATTCGTGGTTTTAGTGGAATCACGTCATATAGAGATACCTTAAATCCAGAAGAACTAGTATTTACTTCATCGACCGCAGAATCACATTCTAGCGGCGAACAAATCATAAATTTGAGTTCATTATTTTTAAAGGAATTTTATCGCAAACTAAAGTATTTACTTGCACCTGGATTCGAGGAAGTTGATTTTGTAAGTAATCTAGACGTTAATAATTTTATAAAACAGATTCGTAATTTTTACCAAAGTAAAGGTACGGAAGAGGCATTTAGAATTCTGTTTGCAATTCTTTATGATCAGGTTCCAAAAGTTATAAACCTTGAAGATTTCTTATTAAAACCATCAAGTGCAGAATTCATCCGCAGAAGAGTCCTCGTAACAGAGGTAATTTCTGGTGATCCTAATAATCTGGTTGGTCAGATGATCAGCAACTTTACAGATACTGCAACTGGTCCAGTATCCGAAGTTGAGATTATTACAAGAAATAATAAAACCTTTTATAAGATTCAACTTTTCTCTGGATATAATGAAAGAAGTCTGATTGAAGGAACTTTTAATATTACACCAAATAGTTTAGTAGCAGATAATGTCTCTGTAGGTTCTTCAGTAATTACTGTTGATAGTACGGTTGGTTTTGGTCAAACTGGTATTCTCACAGTGGGTGATAATGTAATTGAATATACTGATAAGAGTGTAAATCAGTTTTTTGGATGTAATGGAGTAACAAATACAATTTCTGCAAAGGATTTAGTTTATTCGAATACAGATACAATTTATGGTTATGAAAATGGTGATACCTCTAAGAGAGTTGTTCTTAGAGTTACTGGCGTTATGTCAGATATTGAAGATAAAGAACAATATGATCTTCTTTTTGAAGATGATTTAATATCAGTAAAAAATCTTGGCGAAAGTATTAGAAATAATAATGAAAATTATAAACAATTTGCTTTTAACACCTGGATTTATAATACAAGAACAAGATACGAAATTAGTAGTTTTAATAACAACACCGTAACATTATTCGAAACTCCAGATAAATCAAGTTTAAAGGTCGGAGATATTGTTGATATTCTCGATAGAAATGCCGAGAACATTGTTGTTGCAGATGCAACTGTCAACGTTGTTAATCTAAAAGATGTTCAATTAAACAAGAATGTTACCGTAGCATCTAATAGACAATTAAGTATAAGAAAGAAATTTGATTATACGACATCAAGTGGTGTTCAATTAGAATCAAATCAAATTTTATCAAACGTTCAAAATACTTATCTTGAAAAAGATGAGAGTATGTATGTTGCATCAAACTCTCTTCCAGAATATCAGATAACAAAAAATATATCAAAGACTTCTGTTGCGATAACACCTTCAACTAATCTCAATGATGTCTATCAAGGATTTGTTTCGACTACCGGAAAATATTCAATTTTATCATTTGCAAATGATGTTCCATTCATAACTGGTGATGCCGTAATTTATAGTGGCAATAATGATCCTATTGTTGGTTTAGTATTTGGTAGAACATACTATGTTGAAGTCATTAGAGATACTAATCCAGTAAGAAAAAATAGAATTAAACTGTTTAATGCACGATCTTTTATTGGAACATCTCAACAAGTTGAATTTGATAGAACCGTTTTCACATCCAATACTGAACACGTATTTACTTTAAAGCAACACTACGAGAGAAATTTAAAAGCTAAAAAATCACTAACAAAAATACCTCTGATTCCAAATATTCAATCTGGAACAGATACACCAACAATTCCAGGACCAACTGGAGTTTTAATTAATGGTGTTGAAATACACAACTATAAATCAAATGATAGAGTTTATTATGGTCCCCTTGAGAGCATTAAAGTTCTAAATGGTGGAACAAATTACGATGTAATTAATCCACCCACAATTAGTGTTTCAAGTCCCTCCGTAAGCAGCGGAACCACTGCACATGCTCAAGCAGTTGTTCGTGGATCTGTTAAAGAAGTTTTAGTTGATCCACAAAACTTCAATATTAATAGGGTATTATCAACTGTTGTAACTGGTGGTAATGGAAGTGGTGCTACTCTTGAAACAGTAATATCACGTCAATTTAGAGATATTGAATTTAATGCATCAAGAGTTGGTGTTGCCGCGACTGGTGGTATTGATATCACCAACGATACTCTAACCTTTGAAGATTTTCATAGTCTTATTGATGGGCAAAGAATCGTCTATAGTTCAAATGGCAATGAACCACTAGGAATTGGTTCTTTTGATGGTTCAAATACATCTCAAGATGAGTTTTTATCTAACGGTGGTATTTACTATCCACAGATTATCAATACAAAATCCGTTTATCTATACAGAAGTCTTGAGGACTACACTGCTGGTATTAATACTGTTGGTTTTACCACTGTTAATACTGGAGGTATTCATAAGTTTAGAACCTATGATGAACAGAACGTGATTTCTGAAATTAAAGTCATAAATCCTGGTTCTGGATATGAAAATAGAAAACTAAGAGTAAAACCAACAGGAATTTCTACGATTTATGATACTATTAATTTCATAAATCATGGATTTAATGATGGTGATTTAATTAATTATTCTTTTGAAACTTCTGCCGTTTCTGGTCTTTCAAGTACATCTCAATATAGAATCTTAAAACTTGATGATTCCAAGTTCCAACTTGCTGAAGCAGTTGGTGCAGCAACAACAGATTATGAAAGAAGAAATTATGTAAGTTTTGGTTCAACTAGTGGTGAAGGATATCAAATATTTGAATATCCACCAATTGAAGTTGTAATTAATGCAGAACTGACTGCTGGTTCTAGTGGAGCAGCTAGTACTATTATTGCAACTCCAATAGTTAGGGGAGAAATTATTGATACCTATGTTTATGAGAGTGGTTCTGATTATGGTTCCAATATTCTAAACTTCCACAGAAACCCAGTTGTTACTGTTAAAACTGGACAGAGTGGACAGTTAAAAGCAATTATTAAGAGAGGAAGACTCATTGCCGTTAATGTTTTAAATGGCGGAGTATTCTACGATGCTGCTCCAGATTTAGAAGTCGTTGGTGATGGTGTTGGTGCAAAATTAAGAGCAGTTGTTAAAAATGGAAAAATAGTCGATGTCATCATCATTAATGAAGGAACTGGATATGTTGAAGGTTCAACCACTATTAAAGTAAAACCACCTGGAAGAAATGTTGTCTTAGAATCAAACGTCAGATATTTAAATGTAAATAATCTGAAGAGATTCTCGGATGAATTACTAGTAGAGTACGAAGATGATCTTTCTTATGCAGTTGTTGGATACTCAACTGATCGTGATGGAACTTCTTTCTTAGATTCAAATACGGAAGACGAGCACTCTAAAGTTATTGGATGGGCAAATGATGGTAATCCAATTTATGGTCCATATGGATTCTCCGATCCAAAAGATGATAACTCACCAACAAAACGTTTAGAAACTGGTTATATTGAAGATGCAAGTAATATTAAAAATAGACCATCATTGGACACTTTTGAATTAGGTTATTTTGTAGAGGATTATAGGTTTAATGATAGCGGAGACTTGGATATTCATAATGGAAGATATGCAAAAACTCCAGAATTTCCAAATGGTGTATATGCATACTATGTTGGTGTTTCAACAAATACAACGACAGGAAAGTTAGATCCAAAATTCCCATATTTTATTGGCGATACTTATAGGTCAAAAGTTTCCAATATAATTCTTGATCAAACATTTGATTTCAACAATTCATCTCTTGTTAGAAATACTTTCCCACATAGAACTGGAAAACCATATTCTGGAAGTGACTTCTTATTTGAGTCAAACTCCCCAATTAATCAAACTACAAAAGTTGAATCTGTAACAAAGGGTTCTGTAGACGGTTTTGTTATTTTAAACTCTGGGCAAGATTATAAAGTAGGAAACTCGTTAGAGTTTAATGTTGGTTCTTCTGGTGGAGGTGGTTCTGAAGCGGAAGTTTCAAAAATTGAAGGTAAAAATATTTTATCTTTAAGTACTCAATATGTTAAGTATGAAGATTCTGTAGTAACTAGAGAAAATAATGATCAAATAAGAGTTCATACAAATGAAATACATGAACTTTTAGATGGTGATAGAGTTCAGGTATCTGGAATTTCTACATTTGTCAATAAACTGACAGATTCACATGTCATTGGCATTAGCTCTTACTTTACACGTTTGACTGATATTGTAGAAGCAAACTCTGGTGTAACAACGGATATCTACATCTCATCAATAATTCCAACTGTTGGTAGTGGAAGTTCTATTGGAATTGGAACTGAAATTTGTTCTGTACTAAATGTATTTGCAGAAGAAAATGTTTTGCGTGTTAGAAGAGGTGTTCCTGGAATTGGACATACATTTGCAGATATAGTTGAGTTAAAGAATGATTCATTCTTAATACCATTAAAATCTGATTATCTAGATTCAACTAAAAACTATAAAATTTATTTCAATCCCAATGAATCTCTTGGTGTTGGTATTCAAACTGGAACAGATGTAGATATTAATTACTACGTTGGAAAGTCACTAAAGAACGTTTCTGTACCCGCACAATCAATTTATATTCCCAATCATCCATTTAAAACAAATCAAGAAGTTCAATTTAGAATTCCAGGCGGATTTAATGGTCTTACAGTAAGAACTGAAGTTGGTAGTAACCAATTTACAATACCAGTAAATGGAACAGACCAGACTCTTTATATTATTAATAAAGGAAAGGATTATATTGGAATTACTACACAAGTTGGTTTGACTACCTCTACCGATGGTTTATTCTTTATAAACACTGTTCCATTAACAAATAGTCCAGAATATTCATTTGAAACTAAATTCAATGAAGTAACTGCAGATATTCAGAAAATTAAAACTCAAGTTTCGGTATCAACGTACCATAATCTTTCTACAGGTGATACCATTGAGTTGGATGTTAAACCATCTTTAAATATTGGTGTCGGTTCTTCAGATAGTGTAAACATCAAATACAATTCAATTTACAAGAAAATTCTTGTTAATACAGTTGGATTTGGTTCAGATAAAATCGATACTTTAGAAAATTCGATTAATATCAACAACCATGGTTACTTAACCGGTGAAAAGGTATTTTATGACTCATCAGATTTGGTAGCAAGTGGATTGTCAACCAGTGGATATTTTATCTATCGTGTTGATGATAATAACTTCAAGTTATCAAAAACTTATAATGACACTACTTCGAATCCACCAATTATTGTTAGTATTGCAAGCACTGGTGGTGCTGGACATGAAATTAGCCTATTAAATCCAAAGATTAACGTAGTTAAAAATAATAATATTGTTTTCAATGTTTCCGACACTTCTCTTAGTGACTATCAGTTTAAGTTCTACTACGATAGAAAGTTAAGTAATGAGTTTGTTTCTACTGGTTCAACAACAACATTCTCTGTTGTAGAAAATGTTTTAACTAGTGGAATTTCTTCCTCATATACTATCACTTATAATAATAATCTTCCCACAAGACTATACTATTCTTTTGAAAAAGATGGTTCTTCAATTCAACCAGATACAGATGTTTTAAATTATTCCGAAATAGAATACATTGGCAGCAAGTATACTGGTTCTTACAAAGTTTTTGGAATAGGTGCAACGACATTTAATATTTCACCATCAGTTGTTCCAGAAAGATTGTCATATAGTTTAACCGAGGTTGATACACTAAAATATAAAACTAACTCAAGAACCGCATCAGGACCTATTGCAAACATTAATGTTGTTTCTCCAGGATCAAATTATTCTAGACTACCAGTTATTAGTGGTCTTTCTGCTGGAACCGCTGATAGTGTTGGATCAAATGCCATTATTAGACCAACAACGTCTACTATTGGTAAACTAAGTAATTTTAGAATTGTTAATGAAGGTTTTGAATACGCTTCTGATAAAACACTGAGACCAAAAGCAAATATATCATCATTACTTACTTTAACTGGAACCGATAAGATTGAATCAATTCAAGTGCTTGATGGTGGTAGAAATTATCTTTCTCCACCAGATTTGATTATTGTAAATACATATACCAATGAAAAGATTAATCCAGACCTTTATAGTTTGGAGTCACAATTTGCTGGAAATACAATAATTAGTATCAATATAGTCTCAGAACCAAGAGGATTGGATTCTGTTAAGCATAAAATAGTTCCGATTAGAAATAGTAATGGTATTCAAGTAGAAAGAATTCTTGATTATAGTAGTGGTACGGTAACTTTAGAATTGAGCACTCCTCCAATTGATGGGTTTATTACTCCACCATTTGCAGAGGGAGATAAAATTTTTGTTGAAGGACTACAAAAACAGTCTGTAACTGACACTTTGGGTAATGTATCTTTTCCTGGTGATGGATTTAATTCTGAAGACCATGGATATCAGTATTTTACAGTAACAGAGTACACAAATTCAAACCCAGCTATTCTTAAATATAATATTTCCGAATATACAGATGATGCTGGAACTCCTGTAGAAATTCAAACTTCTTTCACATCTGTTATCAAAGAAGAAAATCTTCCCGTATTTGAAATTAGTCAAGTTCCTGGTCTATTTTTCTTGGGAGAGAAACTAGCGGTACAAAATGCAACCGTAGATTTAGAAACCACAGTTGTTGAACAAAATCTTATTAAGGTGGATGGTGATTATGATATCAAAGTTGGTGATGTAATCAAGGGTGTTAACTCTGGAATTTTTGGTACTGTTGAATCTGTAAAAGAATATGATGGAAGATTTTCTGTCGATTATTCCAGTAAGAAAAGATTTGGGTGGAAAAATGATACTGGTAAACTAAACGATAGTTTACAAGTAACTCCAGATAATGATTATTATCAAAATCTTTCTTATACTATTAAGAGTCCACAAGAATTTGAATCAATTCAAGAGGATGTAAGTAGACATATTCATCCATCTGGAATGAAAAACTTTGCTGACACTGAGGTCATCTCGAAGGCGAACATTGGTGTTGGTATATCAGATTCATTTGTATCACCAGTTTTGGATTTTATTTCTGAAAGAAGAGTTGACACAATTAACGTATTTGATTTGGTTCAGGACTATGAGGCAACAGCAGATTCTTCCAGATTCATAATCTTTAAAAATAAGAGACTTGCAGATTACATTGAGTGTAGAACAAATCGTGTTCTTCAGATTGATGACATCAGTGGAAGATTCTCAAGTTCAGAATTTAACAAGGATAGATTTGTTGAAGCGATTGAATATCCAATTACAGATTTTTATAGCAGATTCTTGATTCAAATTAGTGATGAAAATAAACAAAGTTCCCAGGTTAGTGAAGTTGTAGTTTTAAATGACTATAACAACACATATACTTTGAGTAAGGTTGATTTATTCACGGACGTTAAACTTGGAGATTTTTCTGGAGATTTTGCTGCTAGTGGTGATACTACATTGAGATTTGATCCCGTAGATGCAGATAACTTTAATTATAATTTAAAAGTTTACCGAGAATCTTTTACTCCAGCAAATGTTGGTTCTGGATTTACTGAATTTGGATTTGTTAGATTAGATAGCAGAACAAACAAGGTTGGTCCTGCAAATGGTAGTGGTTTGGTGGGATTCAAGACGGATGTTTTTG
>Ga0222719_10000336_pt1 | contig 47454 bp, 47 predicted proteins | sample C33_34DmetaG_FD_165039 | JGI IMG/M metagenome (GOLD analysis project Ga0222719, IMG submission 165039) | Estuarine water microbial communities from San Francisco Bay, California, United States - C33_34D | ecosystem: Environmental > Aquatic > Marine > Unclassified | place: USA: California...
GTAGATTTTACTAATTGGAATTAAAACATTTAAAGTTTTTAAATAGAGATTAAAGCCATCTTTTTATGATGGAGCGGGCGAAGAGATTCGAACTCTCGACCCTCACGTTGGCAACGTGATGCTCTACCACTGAGCTACACCCGCAATAATTTATGAGTGACATTATTTGAAAGTTCTTAAGATGTAAATAACAATGGTTAAGATTTATACATATTTTATTAAGCTATTTTATTATTCATAATAATTATGTATGATAAAAAAAGATAATATGAAAAAACAAGATCAAAGAATACAATTGGTAGCCTCTACTGAGTTCCGAAACGATGTTGATAAATGGCGCAGAGAACAAACAGATCTCCCATCTCATTCCGAGGCAATAAGGAGGCTTGTTAAAATAGCTTTGCGTTCTGGGGATAGTGAAACAATGAAAATGATTACAGCAATAATTAGGCCTCACAAATACGAGGATGTTAGAAATGCATTAATTGATATTGGGATAGAAGGTCTTTCTGCTACAGAAATAAGAGGGTTTGGGAGACAAAGGGGACAAACAGAAATCTATAGGGGTGCTGAATATAAAACAACAGAAGTCCCTAAGATTAAAATTGAAATTGTAGTTCCTGCAACTAAACTTGATCAAGTTGTTAATATTATAAGTAAAAGTTCTGAGACTGGTAAAGTTGGTGATGGGAAAATATTTGTAAGTAATATTGATCAGGCCATTAGAATTAGAACTGGTGAAACACAAGACGATGCTCTCTAAAAATGGAAATAGAAAGTTTTAACAATAATTCAGATAATGCACTTGCGAATGAAAATCCTGTAATAATCGAAGTTATTACAGAAAATTTTATGGCTGAAGTAATTGAAAGGTCAAAAGAAACACCTGTCATAGTAGACTTTTGGGCTCCATGGTGTGAACCATGTAAACAGCTAACACCAATAATAGAGAAAATTATAAAAGAAAAAAATGGTAATGTTATATTAGCCAAGATGAACATAGATGAATCTCCTGAAGTTGCTCAACAATTAAAAATTCAATCTATACCTGCCGTAATGGCTTTTAATGATGGTCAACCTGTAGATGGGTTTGTTGGTGTACAGCCTGAGAAAAATATCTCTGAATTTGTAAATAAAATTAGTTCTTTAAAAAATTCCTCAACAATAGAAGAAAATATAAATGCCGGTAAGAAATATATTGATGAAGGCGATTTAGAAACGGCTGCTTTAGTTTTTTCTGAAATTCTTAAGATTGAATCCGAGAATATTTCAGCAAAATCTTTATTAGCGAGATGCCTTCTAAGAAGTGATCAATTAAGTGAAGCTGAAAATCTAATTAATAATATTTCTCCTGACGCAGAAAAAAATCAAGATTATGTTTCAGTTCGCTCTGAAGTTGAAATTTTCAAAAATGCAAAAAATAATCCTATCTCTAATAAACAAGAAGAGGAGCTGAAGGAGAATATTAAAAATAATCCTAAAAATTATCAGTTGAAATTAGACCTGGCAAAATTATTAGTTGCAAAAGGTGAAAATGAAAATGCAATTAATGAACTATTAGAGATTATAGAAGTTGATGCAAAATGGAACGACGGCGCTGCAAGGAAACAACTAATTGAAATTTTCAATATTCTTGGTAATGAAAATATTTTAGTAATAGAAGGTAGGAAAAAGCTATCATCAATGCTTTTTAGTTAAAATGAAATCATTTAAAGAATTTAAAACTATTGATGAACTACCTCCAAAAATCTCAGTTTTTCCTCTTCCAGGGGCTTTATTGCTACCAAGAACACAGTTACCACTTAACATCTTTGAAAATAGATACTTAGAAATGGTTGATGATGCAATGTCAAATAACAGGCTAATAGCAATGATTCAATCAAACAAAGATCATGGCGATTCACTCTATAAAACAGGGTGTTTAGGAAAAATTACCTCATATAGCGAAGTAGCAAATAGTAGAATGTTAATTACATTATCTGGAGTTTGCAGATTTAATATTGGTCCAGAACTTGAAGTTGTAACACCCTACAGGCAGTTTCAGGTGAATTATGAAAAATTTTCTTCAGATCTAACAAAGGGATACGGGGAAAAAGAAGTTCAAAGAGAGAAGCTTATTGAATCTCTTAAAAAGTATTTAGAACACAATAATCTTACTATTGACTGGGATGCCATTAACAACTCATCAACAGAGTTACTTGTAAATTCATTATGTATCCTTAGCCCATATAACCCTGGAGAAAAACAAGCTCTCCTTGAGGCTGAAACATTATCAAAAAGAAGTGAAATGTTGATTGCAATGACTGAAATGTCAATGTCATCTGGTCCAGGTACAGAACAAATACAGTGAGGTATTATGAGTAAAGAAATTGACCCAAAATTATTAGAAATCCTTGTTTGCCCCTTAACTAAAGAAACACTATCTTGGGATAGTGAGAAAGAAGAATTAATAAGCAAAAAAGCTGGTTTAGCTTACCCAGTAAGGGATGGCATTCCCATAATGCTACCAGATGAAGCAAGAAAAATTGATTAAATAATATTTGAGCCGGGCTTTAATCCATTTAATAAATTAGGTCTTTTTAAGGCACCGCCGGAAGCTTCATTCAACAAAAAAAGCTTAAGTGGTTTGTAATTTTCAGCTAACTTCATAATATTTCTTCTAAGCCCTTTTGCTATTGAAGTATCCGCACTATAAATCGAATTCAAAAAACCAATGCTATTAATTAAGGCATCCGTTTCAATTTTTCTTTTTTTATCAAATAAAGAGATTGATGGGCATTGAAATAAGTCCAAACCAAGCTTCTGAGACTCTGCAATAGCATCTGCAATATATGCTATATCTCTTAAGCTTTGATTCCATGCCTGCCCGGCCATAGGGTGCATTGCCCTAAGCGCATCACCAACGAAAATTGCACTCCCTGAAATTGAATTTATATCAGTTAATTTTTTTAGAATAAAAGAGCTTGGCCCTTTTGAAATATTAATTTTACCCAAATAATCGGAGCAAAGATTATTAAGGCTTTCCTCAAGACTTTCTTTAGATGATAAAAGTGAAGAAATATTATCTGTTTTTTCAGTCCACACCAAAGAACTATAATTATTCCCTCTTTTATTAATCATTGGCAATAATGCTAATGGCCCATTTTTTTGAAAAAATTGGAAGGCGTAACCTTTATGATTTTTTGAATGCCTTAGTGTTGCAGATATGGCTGTCTGACCATACTCAAGAAAATTATACTTAACATTATAGATTTTTTGTAACTCAGGGTTTAAGATTTCAGTAAAAATTATAGCCCCACAGATCAAAAAGCTTTTATTTTTAAAAGTTATTTTTGTATGACAACTCTCGTTTTGAATTTCAATTACTTCTTCTGTTATAAATTCACTATTTTCTAATTTAAGAGCTCTATCTAAAGATTTTTCTATTACGGAATGCTCCGCAATAAAAGCAATATCTTCATCAACAAGTTCTCTATCAAAGGTTAATCGAGATTTTATTTTCTCATCACCTAATCCGCCTTCAATAACTACCATTTTTTTTACAGGCTCAGTTTTTACATCGGCGCCAAGCACATGAAGCATTTTTCTGGACGAGGCTGAAAGGGCTAGACTCCTGGTATCATTATTAGTCTTATTGCCGAGACTTTTATCTGCAACAATTTTAAATGATAAGCCAGCACTTCGAGCAACAAGTGACATTGCCTTTGCTGACAGACCGCTGCCAAAAATAACTATATCGTAAAAATTTTTATCCATGATAAAGTTTATTAATATAATTAATAGAAAAATGAAATTCATTTTCAATTTTAATCAGAAAGTTCTTGCAGATTATTGTATTAACAAGTGATTATGTACCTGATTCGCAATTTTTAATAATTTTGCTAAGTGGATAACGAATGAATGTTATAAAAAGATTAACTAATTATTTATCAAATCTTTTAGCTGCCTTTAAAAATACATTATATAAAATTTTTTTTAATGTAATAAATATACTAGTTGGTTTTTTTATTATTGGTGTTGGTTTAATATTTTTGATTGCAATCGGCTCATATAATAGTCTTGATCAAAGCTTAAATACAATATCTGATAGGCCCATACAAAATTATTTTGGCAAGCCTGGGGCTTTTGTAGCTGATATTTTTGTACAATTCTTTGGAACAGTGTCAATACTAATACCTATAGTAATAATTTTTTTTGGTTTTTATAAGATCATTAAGAAAATTAATAAAGTGTGGTTTAAAATTTTCTCTTTAGTTTTAGGAATCTTTCTCTTGGCGGCCTCTTTTAATAAAGGCTTTGAAAATGGTGGAATAATTGGCTCCTTAATAACAGATGAAATAGAAGGGCTAATATATAAGCTTAGTCTTTCTTTTAACAATGACCTTTCACAAGTTAAGTCGTTTGTTTATTTTGTATATATAGCTTTAGGATCCTTGGGAGCTTTTTTAATTACTTATGGAATTTTGCCTGGAAAAGGGAAAGTAATTAAAGAAGAAATTTACAGTGAAAATATACCAAGTGAAGATAAAATTATTACTGAAGCCATGCCAACAAAGCAAAAGAAGATGCTTTTTGCGGCTAGGCCCAAGACAAAACGAAAGAAAATCGTTCAAAAGAATAATAACAATAAAAAAGATTTAGCAGATAGTAAAAATGGCTATGAGCTCCCTTCATTAGATTTGTTGAATGAAATCCCTGATGAAAGAAGCAAAAAAAGAATTTCTGAAAAGCAAATTGAACAAAACAAAGATCTACTCGAGAGAACGCTAACGGATTTTGGAATTAATGGAAAAATAATAAGTGTTAACCCAGGCCCATTTGTTACTCTTTATGAGCTTGAACCAGCTCCAGGCGTTAAATCATCACGCGTTATTTCTCTTGCAGATGATATATCAAGATCAATGAGCTCCACCTCTGCAAGAATAGCAGTTATTCCTGGAAAAAACTCTATCGGAATTGAGCTTCCAAATGACGACAAAGAAACTGTTTATTTACGAGAAATTCTTGAAAGCACTACTTTTGAAAATAAAGAAGAAGGCATTGCCCTAAGCTTAGGTAAAAATATTGGCGGTGAATCTACTATTGCTGATTTATCAAGAATGCCTCACCTTATGATCGCTGGAACAACTGGCTCTGGTAAATCAGTTGGTATAAATGGAATGATCTTATCCATACTTTATAAATTTAAGCCGGAAGATTGTCGTTTAATTATGGTAGATCCAAAAATGATTGAACTATCTGTTTATGATGGAATACCTCACCTTTTAACACCAGTAATCACTAATCCCAAAAAAGCCGTTGTTGGATTAAAATGGGTCGTTAGAGAAATGGATGACAGATATAATAGGATGTCTAAGCTGTCAGTTCGAACAATGGATGCTTTCAACAAGAAAGCCGAAGAATATAAAAGAAAAGGTAAAAAATTTAAAAGAAAAATTCATACTGGTTATGACAACGAATCCGGACAACCACTTTATTCTGAAGAGGAAATTGAACCTGAAAAAATGCCTTTTATAGTAGTAGTAATTGATGAAATGGCGGATCTTATGTTGGTTGCAAGAAGCGATATTGAACATTTGGTGCAAAGTCTTGCACAAAAAGCAAGAGCAGCAGGTATTCACTTAATAATGGCAACTCAGAGGCCTTCGGTAGATGTCGTTACAGGTACAATAAAAGCTAATTTTCCTACAAGAATAGCTTTTCAGGTTGCATCAAAAATTGACAGCAGAACAATCCTTAATGAAATGGGGGCAGAGCAATTACTTGGCAGAGGTGACATGCTTTATATGTCGGATGGCGGAAAAGTTGTTAGAGTCCATGGACCATTTGTATCAGATAATGAAGTTGAAGATGTGGTTCGATTCATAAAAAACCAAGAAACACCAGAATATATAGAGTCATTAACAAAAGAAGAAAATGAAATAAATTCTGGTATTCAGCAAAATGATTCAAATGATGAATTATTCAATCAAGCAGTTGAAGTTATAATGAAAGATAAAAGAGTTTCAACTAGCTATATTCAAAGAAAATTGCAAATAGGCTATAATAGAGCTGCACGAATTATTGAAGAAATGGAAGATCAGGGAATTATTTCAGAGCCTAATAATCAAGGCAAAAGAGAAATTTTAGGAAAATGAATACAATAAAAACCTGCCTTATAATTCTAGTAATATTAATTTCATTGGCTACAAATTCTCAATCAAAAGAGCCTGGACATACCTCAGATGATGATTGGCTAATTTCTTTGGAGGAATATTTTTTTAACCTAGGTGATGTGAAGGGTGAATTTACTCAAATAGACCAAATTGGAAATATTACAAAAGGTACCTTTTACTCTAATGGGAGGGGCTCGATAAAATTTGAGTATTCTAGTCCATCTGAAATGATAATTATAATAAATAAAGGTATGTTTTCAATAAAAGAAAGGAAAGATAGCAAGGCGAACTATTATTCTCTTGAAGACAGTCCTCTTGCAAATCTTCTTTCAAAAGATTTAAAATTAGATAATTTCCATATTAATAGCCTAGAAGTAGAAGGTAGGGTTGCCACTATAGAGCTAAGAACGAACGAAAATTCATTGAGAAATTCAATATTTATAACTGCTGACCATCCCCGACCCGTACTTAGACAGTGGAAGATTATTGATGCTCAAAAAAAAGAAACAACAGTTTTTTTCTCAAAAATAAAATCGATTGATTCAATATTGGACAGTTTTTTTGAAATAAAATAAAACTTTTTAATAAAAATATAGAAACTCTTACTTATTATTGGTAAGAATGTACATCATCAAAAGGGTGGATAAAAATGATTAAGAAAATGAAAAAAGCAGAAACTACAAGAAGAAAATTTATTTCTGGATTAAGCTTGCTATCAGCAGGAATAATTTTGCGTCCATTATCTTTATTTTCCCAGGAAGAAAACCCAATTTTAAATATTGGCTCTCCAGTTAACTTTTTATCAAATAAATTAATTTCAAATTTCCAAAAAGGTATTACCTCCTCGATTAATTCTATAACCTATAGCTCTAACTCTAATATTAATTTTAATGAAAATAATTATGATGTGTTAATTGGGAGAGATTCTTATTTAGAAGGTTTAATTGATGATGGTAAAATTGCAGAACTAAACAAGGATCTTATACCTAACAATTCATTTATTGATCCAAAATTCAATAATTCCGCTTTTGATAAAGACAGAAAACACACAATACCACTTTCATATGGGGCAATAGGCATTGCTTATAGGAAAAGTAAGTTCTCTGAACCACCCTCTACATGGAGATGGTTATTGGACTCAGATAAATATGCTGGAAAGATTGCCTTATTAGGTGATGGAAGAACCTTGATTCAGATAGCACTAAAATATATGGGAGTAAGCTTAAACACAAATGATCCTATGTGGATCAATCAGGCAGAAAAGCTTTTAAAGCGTCAAAAAATAAATATTAAAGATTTTGGCAAGAAAAATGGAAAAGAACTTTTAATTAATGGTGAAGTTGATTTAGCAATTATTAGCAATGAAGATTTCAAGAAGATTGATGATGATGATATTGGGTTTACTTTTCCAAGAGAAGGTAGTTTAATTTGGCAAGATTGTGCTTGTATTTCAAAAGCATCACTTAAAGTTGAAGAAGGACATTCAGTAATAAATTCGATGCTGGATCCAAAAAATTCAAAATCAATTGTTGAAAACCTCCAAACAGCAACACCAAATATTATGGCCCTAGACCTGTCAAAGAAAAGCTATAAAGAAGACTCAACAATCTTTCCTAATGCACAAATTATGGAAAGATATGAAGATACCTCAACCATATTAGACTTTGATTATGAAATGATGATTGAAGAAATGTGGGATAATATTTTAGACTCATAATCTAAATTCAAATGAATATACGCTTATTAAGCTGGAATATTAACTCTGTAAGGTTAAGAATTGACGCCTTAAAAAGTGTCATCAAGAAATTTAAACCGAATATAGTTTGCTTACAGGAAACTAAGTGTCCTAATGAACTTTTTCCTTTTAAAGATATAGAAAAATCAGGGCTTTCAAATATTCATGTGAATGGCATCAAGGGTTATCATGGTGTTTGTATAGCTACAGACCTACCAGTTGAAAAAGTTGAACAAAAAGATTTTTGCGGCAAGCATGATGGCAGACATATATACCTTCAACTAAAAATAAAAAATAATTTATTTAATATTCATAATTTTTATATACCTGCAGGTGGAGACGAGCCTGACCCAAAAATAAATGAAAAATTTAAACATAAATTAGATTTTCTAGATGAAGCGACTGCTTATATAAAAACAAAAGAAAATTGTTCTTATACTGCACTCGTAGGCGATCTTAATATCGCTCCTCATGAAAATGATGTCTGGTCACATAAGCAGCTATTAAAAATTGTCAGCCATACACCTGTAGAAGTAGAAAAATTAAATAAGTTTCAAGACTCAATCAATTTTATTGATGCACTAAGAGAGTTTCATCCGCTTTCAGAAAAGCTCTACAGCTGGTGGAGCTATAGATCAAAAAACTGGGAAGAATCTGATAGGGGGAGGAGACTTGACCATATTTGGATTACTCCAAAATTAAACAAAAAAATAACAAAGGCCTCGATACAAAAAGATGTAAGAAGATGGGATAGACCCTCCGATCATTCGCCATTAATAGCAGATTTTAAATTTTAATTATTTTATATAATAGCCATTTTCAGAACTTTCTATAGAAAGAATATTTTTAAATGGAATGATTTTTTTTCGGATTGTGTATATGTGTGTGGTTAAAGTTTTTGTTTCAATATCCTTGTTATAACCCCAAACCTTATTTAGTAGAAAATCTTGGCTTATAGTATCGCCTTTTGCCTGAATTAAATGCCAAATTATTCTAGCTTCTTTATCAGTAAGTTTTACTGAATTATTTAACCCTTTTATTACTTTACCAGTCATATCTAAAATTATTTTTTTAAATTTTAAATTAGAGTAATCAATCATGTCTCTTTGAATGTTAATATTTTCAATAATTTTTAATAATTCGTTAAAATAAAAGGGGGACTTTAGAAAAATAAAAGAATTCTTCTCTAAGGTTAAAACATCTTCAGAAGAACCAATAATGATTGCGGGGAGGAAATAAGAAACATCAGAAAGTAAACTTTTAATTTTTGTTACTTGCTCCTGTTTTACGGAATAAAAGATAGCTACATCATTTTTTTTAAAATGACCAATATTAATTATATTTGAGAAGTTTGCACTTATAACAAGATCATAATTTGGCAAAGCAGAAAATTGTTCCTCAAAGATTAAATTAAAAAAATTATCATCAGAAAATAAAAAAACTTTGCTCTTCAATTGTTATTCCTTGGTCCCATTATAGCTTCACCAACCCTTATATGAGTTGCGCCTAATGCTATTGCTGTTTCAAAATCATTGCTCATGCCCATACTTAAATATTCTAACATATTTTTTTTTGATAACTTATTTAATAAAGCAAAATACAGTGATGGCTCTTCGTCTGGAGGGGGCAACGTCATTAATCCGTTTATATTAATTTTAGAATAGTTTTTTGCCTCAGTAAAAAATTTATCTAAATCTTCAACGTAAATTCCACTTTTTGAACTTTCTTGAGATATATTTACCTGAAGAAATAATTCTTTTATGGTTGAGCTTGTAGATATATTGTCGTTTATAGTTTTTAAAGTTTTTATCTTTTCAATTGAATGAATAGCTGTGAAAAGATTAATTGCGGTTTTAATTTTATTTGATTGAATTGGCCCAACCATATGAAGTTCAATGTCTTTATTATTGGACAAAGTTTTAGACCATTTTTTTTCAGCTTCTTGTACTTTATTTTCTCCAAAAAAAAGATGCCCAGCATCTATGAGTGGTTTTATTTTTTCAAAATCAAATTTTTTTGTAACAACAATTAATTTTATTTCAGATGGGTCTCTGTTAAATTTAACAGCGATCTTTTGAATTCTATTTTTTATAGTTTCAAGATTTTTATGAATATCTGTCATTGCTTCTTTGTCATTATTGTTTACTTTATCGAATATCATAAATAATAAAATATAAAAGTTTGAATTAATTCATTTTGAGATAAAGTAAGTTTACTGTTATTGATATAATTGTTTTAAAGCTATCTTAGGTGGGAGTTATTTTTATGAATAAAAAAAGTAATATTGTTATAATATTGTGTATTTTACTTTTACTAAATAACTGCTCGAGATTAAATCCTTTTTCAAAAAAAATGGATATCGAAACTTCAGAAATTGTTAATTCACAAATATCTATGGCAGTGAATGCATTTCTTTGGAGGGCAAGCTTAGATACCGTATCGTTTATACCAGTAAATTCTGCCGATCCTATTGGTGGTTTTATATCTACAGATTGGTACCTTGACCCAGAAAACCCAAATGAGAGAATAAAAATGAATGTTTATATCAAGGATAGAAGATTAAGAGCCGATGCTATAAGTGTCTCAGTCTTTAGGGAAATCAAGGTATCTGAAGGGTGGGTTAAGGCTGATGTAAATCCTGACACCGCAAAACTAGTTGAAGCATCTATTTTAACAAAAGCACGCGAGCTGAGAATTGGCTCTCTTGGTGACAGCTAACATCTAAATGTCTGAATACTATCCAGATAAGATTGAACCATATTGGCAGAGGGTTTGGGCTGAGAGAAAAACTTTTAAACCAGAACCTATTTCTAAAGGAAGACCAAAAAAATATATTCTAGAAATGTTTCCTTATCCCTCTGGGAATATTCATATGGGGCATGTGAGAAATTATACAATTGGTGATGTTGTCGCCCGTTATAGAAAGGCTCAAGGTGACAATGTATTGCACCCAATGGGTTGGGATGCTTTTGGGATGCCCGCAGAAAACGCAGCGATGGAAAAAAAAGTACACCCAAAAGAATGGACCTATAAAAATATAGATAATATGAAGGCTCAGCTTAAATCACTAGGGCTTTCAATTGATTGGGAGAGAGAGCTTGCTACATGTGACCCAGGCTATTTTAAACATCAACAAAAAATATTTTTAGATTTTTACAAGGCTGGCATTGCTTACCGAAAGGAAAGTGAAGTTAATTGGGACCCCATTGATAAAACTGTTTTAGCTAATGAGCAGGTTATAGATGGAAAAGGATGGAGATCAGGAGCGCCCGTAGAAAGAAAGGTTTTAACACAATGGTTCTTGAAAATATCAAGCGATTCTCAACGATTACTTGATGAGATTATAAAGCTTGAAAACTGGCCTGATAAAGTTAAAACAATGCAAGAAAATTGGATAGGCAAATCTACTGGAGTTTCTTTTGAGTTTGAATGCTTTGATGCTAAACAAAAAAAATATAATCCAATTAAAGTCTTTACTACCAGACCAGATACATTGTTTGGAGCTACATTTTGCGGCATATCAATTGATCACCCAATATCTAAGCTCCTTGAAAAAAATAAGAAAATTAAGGAATTTATTGAGGAATGTAGAAGAATTGGTACAACTGAAGAAGCCATAGAAAAAGCAGAAAAAAAAGGCATCAAGACGGGTTTTAAAATTGAACACCCCTTCATAAAAGATAAATTCCTTGATGTGTATATAGCAAATTTCATTTTAAGCGGATATGGAACAGGGGCGATTTTTGGTTGTCCAGCCCATGATCAGAGAGACTTTGAATTTGCAAAAAAATATGAAATTGAGATCATACCTGTTGTGAGCTCTGGAGAAACAGAAAAAGAAAAAGGTGAAAACCTTGATGGCGCTTACACGGGAGAAGGAAAATTAATTAACTCTGGTTTTTTAGATGGAATGAATATTGATCAAGCAAAAAATAAAGTAATAGAAAAGCTTATTGAAAATAATAATGGAAATAGGGAAACAAATTTTAGACTTCGTGATTGGGGTATATCTAGACAAAGATACTGGGGCTGTCCAATACCAATCATTCACTGCGATAAGTGTGGAATAGTTCCTGTCCCGGAGGAAGATCTACCTGTTGAATTACCAGATGATGTAGACTTTATAAAACCAGGGAATCCTCTAGAACGTCATGAGAAATGGAAATCAGTTAGTTGTCCAAAGTGCAAAAATAGTGCAGTTAGAGAAACTGACACATTCGATACATTTATTGACTCATCGTGGTATTTTGCAAGGTTTTGTGAACTTGATAAGGCACAACCACTGGATATCTCAGCCACTGATTATTGGTTACCAGTTGATCAATATATAGGAGGCATAGAACATGCAATACTGCATTTATTATATTCAAGATTCTTTACAAACGCACTTAAAGAAACAGGGCATTTAAATATTAGTGAGCCTTTCTATGGAATGTTTACACAAGGAATGGTTTGCCATGAAACTTACCAAACCGTTAGCGGTGATTGGATTGAACCAGAGCTGGTAACAATAAAAGATAGTGAAGTTTTGCATAAAAATACAGGAGAGCCCCTGAAAAGAGGGCCTTCTGAAAAAATGTCTAAATCTAAAAAAAATGTTGTAGATCCATCCACAATAATTGAAGAATTTGGCGCGGATACTGCAAGATGGTTTGTTCTTTCAGACTCTCCTCCTGAAAGAGATATTTTTTGGTCTGAATCTGGGGTTGAAGCGGCAGGTAAATTTATTAAGAAGATATGGAAAACTATTATTGAGCTTAATAAGCTCATTGAAAAAAATGCTTCAAATGAAAATAATAAAAAGACTATTGACCTAAAAAAAACAAATCATAAAACCTTAAATAATATTACTAAGGACTTAGATAGCCTCAGCTTTAATAAGGTCATAGCAAGGCTCTATGAGTTTGTAGGTGAAATTTCTAAAATAAAAGAAAGCGACAATATTGACGCTAAAGCAATAAGTGAGTCTCTATCATTTCTTTTAATTATGCTTGGACCAATTACACCTCACTTAGCCGAGGAGGGCTGGTCACTTTTCGATAAGAGTAAAGGAATGGTTTGTGAACAACCCTGGCCTAATATAGAAGAGAACTTAATAGCTGAAAGCACAATAAGAATGCCAATTCAGGTTAACGGAAAAAAGAAATCAGAAGTTCAAGTAGATAAAAATATTGATGAAAGCAAACTAAGAGAAATAGCTTTAAGTGATAATAGTATTAAATCATTTATTGGCGACAAAGAAATTAAAAAGCTTATAATCGTTCCCAATAGGATAATAAATATTGTTGTTTAAAAAAAAATTTCTAGTTGTTTTTTTTATTAGTGCATTTTCTTTGTCATGCACTTTTGAGCCTCTTTATTCTGAAAAATTCCTTTTAGAATATGAAATAATTGAACCGTCAAAATCTAATAAAGATCTTCACGAAATATATAGAAACCTTAAAAATTTAGCTTCTATAAATGAAAATGGTGATAATCAGTATACAGTCGAGCTAGAGGCCCAAAGTAGATTTGATGATATTGATGTTAGAGAGGATGAAAAGGTAATGAGAATGGGTGTCTCAACCACGGTAATATTTAAGATCAGAGAGAAAAATTCAGATAAAGTTCTATTTACAGGTCAAAGTATAGGGTCGAATGCTTTCAATAGAATTTCTGAGCCTTACTCAAATGAAGTTGCTAAAAATGACGCAGTTTCTAAACTATCTATGACAATTGCATATGATATAAGAAATCAACTTGCACTTTATTCTAAAAAATTTAAAAAATGAAAGGAAAACAACAAGATGTTTTTTCAATAATTAAAGAAGAAAGCACATCTTTAAGATGTATCCTTTTATACGGACCAAACTCATACCTAGTTAACGATACTTATAATAAATTATGTAAAAGCCTTTTTGATGAAAATGATGTTTTTGCTCCTCCAGAGTTCAATATCAAAGAAATATCAAAAGACTCCGATATTTTTTATAATGAGGCAAAGTCCCTCTCTTTCGGTGGCGGAAGGAAATATTTAAAAATAGATATGGATAATTCTGAAACACCTGGACCTATTCTGGATTTACTTAAAGATGACTTAAACGAGGCAACACTTCTTATTAAGGCTGGAAATTTATCACCACGGTCAAGCATTAGAAAATATTTAGAAAAATTAGAGGATGCCCTAATAATTCCATTTTATGAAGATGATTTCGTAAGCTTAAAGAATTTCATAAAAGAAAAATCAGATAAAAGAGATTTTAATTTCGATGATAGCGCAATACACGCAATTATCTCAATGTCTGGTTTTGAGAGAAGTCAGGTCAAGGATGCTGTAGAAAGAATAATGCTTTATTATGAGTTTTCTGAAAATAAAAATATTAATGATGAAAAAATTAAAGAAATATTATTTGATACCAATCAAAATCAAATAAGTGAATTATGCAAACATATATGCTTAGGTGAAACAAGACTATCCCAACAAATCGCTGATAGACTTTTTCTTCAAGGTGTTACGCCACCTCAGTTTATATCGGCATTAATATTACATTACCAGAAGTTACATGTAGTCGGATTAAGCATAGCATCAGGCCAGTCAATTAGTAATGCAGTGAAGCAAATAAAGCCTCCAATTTTTTTTAAGGAAGTTAATGCTTTTAAAACTCAAATCCAAAACTGGAATATTGCTAAAATTGACAGAGCTCTTGAAATTTTAATTGAAAGCGACCTATTAACAAAAACTAAGCCAGGTCTTGGGAAAAGTATAATTGGAAATATTGTTATAAGGCTAGCAACTGTAGCAAAAAAACAACCTAATTAAGCTTGTCACAGATAAAATTTAATTGATCATATGATAAATATTTAATTTTAATCTCGCCCTTTTCCCCCTTACCCTCATCTATCTGAACAGATAAACCTAAATTATCTGTCAATTTTTTTTCCAGCATTAGCGTATCAGGCGATTTTTGACTTACTGAAGCTTGCTTTGATTTCTTGTCTTTCTTTAAGTAAGAAACATAGCTCTCCAACTGTCTTACACTCATTCCTTTTTTTATTGCAAATTTTGCAACAGGCAAAGGATCTGCCAGAACAATTAAAGCTCTTGCATGTCCTGACGATAAATCACCGCTTTGAACAAGTTGTTGAACTTTATGTGGAAGGGATAAAAGTCTTAGTGCATTTGCAACATAGGCTCGAGACTTACTTAATATTTTAGAAAGATTTTCTTGCGTATAGTTATATTCTTTTTGTAGCTTTTCAAACCCTAAGGCTTCCTCTATTGCGCTAAGATTTTCTCTTTGCATATTCTCTATTAAGCCAATTTCTAAAACCTCGACTTCATTAAAATTTTTAATTATAACTGGAACTTCATTTAGACCGGCTTTTTGAGCAGCCCTCCACCTTCTTTCGCCGGCAATAATTTGGAATTCTTTATCACTCAAAGGTCTAACTAAAATAGGTAATAAAATACCTTTTTGTTTAATTGATTGCGAAAGCTCATCTAAAGATGTTTCGCTAAAATTTTTTCTTGGTTGATCTCTGTTCGGAACTAAAAATTCAATTGGAACATTTGTTTGGTCATTAGCAACTTCAGTGTTAATTTTTGTACCTTGATCATTAGACTTTTCATCCAAGTCGCCTATTAAAGCTGCTAAGCCTTTTCCTAAACCCTTTTTCATTTTTTTACCTTTTTCAAAATTATTTTACTTCCCAATTTACTCTATTTAAAAACTCTCTTGCTAGACTTATATAAGCTTCACTACCTGCACATTTATGATCATAAATTAATGCAGGTATTCCGTGTGAAGGTGCCTCTGATAGTCTTATATTTCTTGGTATTTTTGTTGTAAAAACACTTTCGCCTAAATAGGCTCTAACATCCTCTTCAACTTGAAGTGATAAATTATTTCTCTTATCAAACATCGTTAAAACAACACCAGATAATTTAAGCCTGTCATTAATCGTTGAGCTTATACCATCAATAGTTTTTAAGAGTTGGCTCAAACCTTCAAGTGCATAAAATTCTGCTTGAAGCGGAACAATTGCTCCGTCAGATGCTGCAAGTGCATTTAGAGTAATTATGTTAAGCGCCGGAGGACAATCTAACAATATAAAATCGTAATTCTTTTGACTGGAAGATGTACTTCTTAAAGTTTCCCGAAGCTTGATTGCTCTATCTACATCTGCTGATAATTCTATTTCAACTCCAAGCAAATTTTCATTGGCTGTTATTACATCTAAATTTGGAATATCTGTTTTTATTACACAATCTTGTAATTTTTTGCTAGAAGACAAAACGTCATAAGTTCCAACACTTCTTTTGGCGGGCGAAACTCCTAGACCCGTTGAAAGGTTGCCCTGAGGATCCATATCAATTAATAAAACCTTAGCATCACAAGCTGCCATAGCTGTTCCCAAGTTAACTGTAGTGGTCGTTTTTCCAACACCCCCTTTTTGATTAATTATAGAAAATATTTTTTTACTCATTATGGCGTTTTGCATCCTTTATAATAAATATTTTAGAGTTCTTGTTGGTGATACTTGTTTCAAGAGAGTAATTAATATCCCACTTTAACTGTGCGTTCTTTAATTCGCTTTGCCATGTCTCACCCTTAGGAAAAATACAAATAGCGCCAAGCTTTATGTCTTTGTAAAATAAAGGTATCAGTTTATCCAAAGGTTTTAAGGCTCTAGCAGTAATTACCTTTGAAAAGGATTTTCTATCTACACGAATGTCCTCATATTTTTCTTGAATGACATTTAAATTTAACCCCAATTCATCGGATACATATTTTATAAAATCTGATTTTCTCTTGCTTGGCTCTACAATAGTTACCTTCAAGGACATGTGGATAATTTTAAGAACAACCCCAGGTAGTCCTGCGCCAGACCCAACATCGCAAACAGTTTTTGTTTCACTGGGGAATAAAGTTATTAGCTGCGCACTATCGAGGATGTGCCTTTCCCAAATATCATTTTCTGTACTTTTAGAAATAAGATTTAATTTTTTATTGGCTTCAATTAACAAATCAACATAATCACTTAGAGTATTCTTATTGGGAAAAGACAAAAATTCAGAGGGTTTTTGTTTTTCAACTAGCAAATCATACACCTTTATTATTTTTGATATGTGATATTATTAAACCAATGGCAGCAGGAGTAATCCCATCAATTCTTTGGGCATGGCCAAGGGTTTCAGGCCTTGCCTTCATTAATTTTTCTTTATTTTCGTTAGAAAGGCCATTTATTTTTTTATAATTTATATTTGGATTGATCCTTTTTTTCTCATCCTTTCTAAATCTCTCAATATCTAGTTGTTGCCTTACCAAATACCTATCGTATAATGCCTCCGCACTGATTGTTTTTTCAATTTGGGGAGATAGACTTTTAATATCATCCCAAAATTTATTTAAATCGTCATATTTTACTTCAGGATAACTCAATAATTCAAAGGCAGATCTTTTTTTTCCATCAAGATTAATATTTAACCCTCTTTTTTTCGCCTCATTTGGAGAAATTTTTAGCGATTTTAATTTTTTTCTTAAATTAGATAAATCCTTTTTCTTTTTAGCCCATTTACCTTTTCTCTCTTTTTTTACGATTCCGGCCACTATTCCAATATCTGTTAATCTTTCATCGGCGTTATCCGCTCTTAAACTTAACCTATATTCTGATCTAGATGTAAACATTCTATAGGGTTCAGAAACCCCTTTTACTACAAGATCATCAATTAGAACTCCGATGTATCCATCAGCCCTATCAAGAACTAATCTTTCCTTATTTAGACTTTTTAAAGCTGCGTTGGCGCCTGCTACTAGTCCTTGAGCAGCCGCTTCTTCATAACCTGTCGTTCCATTAATTTGTCCTGCAAGCCAAAGTCCCCTTGTTTTTTTTAAACTAAGACAATGATTAAGCTCTCTTGGATCTATGTAATCATACTCAATAGCATAGCCATACTTTTCAATTTCTACTCTTTCAAGACCAGGTATTGTTCTTATAAATTCATCCTGTATATTCTCAGGCAAAGATGTTGAGATTCCGTTGGGATAAACTAACTCGCTTGAAAGCCCCTCTGGTTCTAAAAATATTTGGTGGCTATTTTTATCCGAAAATCTCTCAATTTTGTCTTCAATTGAGGGACAATATCTTGGGCCTACACCTGAAATATTTCCATTGTTTATTGCAGACTTTAAAATATTTTTTTCAATAATTTTATGAGTCTCTTCTGTTGTTCTCGTTATGTAACATGGTAATTGCTTGTTATTATTTTTACCTGACAAGTATGAGAAGGCTTCAGGAACTTTATCACCATTTTGTATTTCTAAAGAAGAGTAATCAATAGAAGAGGAGTAAAGTCTTGCTGGTGTACCTGTTTTTAGCCTTCCAAGAGCTAAGCCAAATTTTTCTAAAGTTTTTGAGATGCCTTTTGATGGAGGCTCCCCAACTCTTCCCCCTGGTGTTGTTTTTTTGCCACAGTGAATAACGCCATTTAAGAAAGTTCCTGTTGTTAATACGGTTTGGTTTGATAAAATTTTTACTCCATCCTCACAAATTACGCCACAAATAGTGTTTGCGTCACTTAGTATAAAATCTTCAACCGATCCTTCAATTATTTCAAGACCGTTAGTTTTATTTAGCTCATCCTTCATATTTAGGGCATAAAGATCTCTATCTATTTGAGCCCTAGGGCCCTGAACAGCAGGCCCTTTCCTTTTATTTAAAACTTGAAAATGTATACCTGAAAGATCTGATATTCGACCAATAATACCATCAAGAGCATCTATTTCTCTTATAAGGTGGCCTTTACCAATACCACCCATTGCCGGGTTACACGATAGCGCGCCTATTGTATCAATTTTATTAGTAATTAATGCTGTTTTTGCACCAACCCTTGCTGAGGCAGCAGCGGCTTCACAACCAGCATGGCCCCCTCCAATAATAATAACATCGTATTTCTTCATTATTACTTAATAAAACTATAATAAGTTCTTATCAAGTTGTATTAAATTTATTATTTTAAAATAATTAAAGAATGTTTCACGTGAAACAATTTACTTTCCAATACAAAATTTACCAAAAATTATACCTAAAACTTCTTCATTATCAGTTTCCCTGGTAATGTTATCTAAGCTTCTGAGGGCTTCTCGTATGTGTATAGATATTATTTCCAGGTCTTTGCCAGAAATTTTTTCAAGAGAGTTCCGAGCATCGATTAAGTGATTTTTTTGCCTTTTTTTGTTTAAAAAAGCTCCAGTATTGGTTGATATAATATTTCTAATTTTTTCCTCTAGTTTGTTTTCAAAAAACTTTAATTTTTTTTCTTTTTTTAATGAAATTGATATATTTGGTCGTAAATTATGCTTTTTTTTGAGATCGCTTTTATTAATTACAACTAAATCGTTTTTAGAAAGGTTCAAATCAATACCGCGATAGGGGGTTTTATCGTTATTTGCACCAAGATAAACCTTAATATGTGCAGATTCTAATGCTTTTCTTGTTAATTTTAGCCCTTCTTTTTCTATTTCATCATTTGCTCTTCTTATTCCAGCCGTATCGATTAAAGTAACTGGTATTCCGGAAAAAAATTTTTCAGACCTTAAAATATCCCTTGTCGTACCGGGTTTTTTAGAAACAATAGCAATTTTTTTTTGCGATAAATAGTTGATTAAACTAGATTTTCCAGAATTTGGTCTACCAATTATTGCAATATTTATTCCTTCTTTTATTATATTACTACTCTCTTCTGTTTTTAAAAAATCTGAAATTTCTTTTTTTATTTTCTTTGAAATCTTCCGTATATCACTTAAAAGATTTTTTGGTATATCTTCATCTGAAAAGTCTATAGAGGCCTCTATGAGCGCGAGACACGTTTTTATTTCATTAGACCAAGAAAAGTATTTATTACTTACGAAATCTCCATAATGCATAAGCGCCTGGGAACGTTGTTTTTCTGTTTCAGAATCAATTAAATCAGCCAGGCCTTCCGCCTGAACAAGATTTATTTTTCCTGACAGGTAAGCTCTTTTTGTGAACTCCCCTGGTTCAGCGTGTCTAAATCCATCTATAATAGAAAGCTCGTCTAAAATTTTTGAGATTATAGACAAGCTACCGTGTGTCTGAAATTCAACAACAGGCTCGCCAGTAAAACTTTTTGTACCTTCATAAAAAATCACAACAGCTTCGTCAAAGATTTCATTGTTACTATCGTACAGTTTACAAACTGTTGCCATTCTAGGTTTGATTATTTTTTTTGTAATTTTTTTTATTGCAGTTTTTGCCTGCTGACCAGAAACTCGAACAACAGCTACTCCCGATTTTCCTGGAACTGTCGATAAAGCATATATAGTCATTTTTTAAGTATTCATTGAATCATAAAAATCGTCATTAGACTTTGTCTGACTTAATTTATCTAGCAAAAATTCAATTGCATCAATCGTTCCCATTGGATCAAGAATTCTTCTTAATACATAAATTTTATGAAGTTTCTCTTTGTCTAAGAGAAGCTCTTCTTTACGTGTACCTGATTTCATTATGTCTATAGCAGGGAAGACTCTTTTATCAGCCATTTTTCTGTCTAAGACTACCTCTGAATTTCCTGTTCCTTTAAACTCTTCAAAGATAACTTCATCCATTCTACTACCAGTATCAATTAATGCTGTTGATATTATTGTTAAAGAACCACCTTCTTCAATATTCCTGGCTGCACCAAAGAACCTTTTTGGCCTTTGTAAAGCATTCGCATCTACTCCGCCCGTTAATACCTTACCTGAAGAAGGAACAACTGTGTTAAAAGCTCTTCCTAGTCTAGTTATAGAATCCAATAAAATAACTACATCGCGTCCGTGTTCAACTAGTCTTTTTGCCTTTTCCATTACCATTTCTGATACTGCCACGTGCCTTGTTGCAGGTTCATCAAATGTAGATGATACAACTTCACCGTTAACAGTCCTTTGCATATCTGTAACCTCTTCTGGGCGCTCATCAATTAGCAAAACAATTAGATAACATTCTGGCTGATTTTTTGTAATAGAGTTGGCAATGTTTTGTAGTAAAACAGTTTTACCTGTTCTTGGGGGCGAAACAATCATAGCCCTTTGTCCCTTACCTAGTGGCGCTACTATGTCAATAATTCTATCAGATAGATCCTTTTTTTCTGCATCTAATATTTCCATTGTAAGAGCTTCATCAGGATATAGTGGTGTCAAATTATCAAAATGAACTTTTGTTCGCATATTTTTAGGATCTTCAAAGTTTATTAAATTTACTTTAACAAGCGCAAAGTATCTTTCTCCTTCTTTTGGACCCCTGATATATCCCTCAACAGTATCACCAGTTCTTAAAGAAAATTTTCTAATTTGAGAGGGGCTAATATATATGTCATCAGGACCTGGTAAATAATTGGCATCTGAAGATCTTAAAAAACCAAACCCATCTTGCAATACTTCAATAACACCTTGTCCTAAAATTTCTATATCTTGATCGGCTAGATTTTGTAAAATTGCAAAATACAATTCTTGTTTTCTTAAAGAGCTCGCATTTTCAACGCCATTTTCTTTTGCAAATTCTATTAAGTCTGCTGCTGATTTTTCTTTAAGATCTTGTAGTTTTAATTCTTTCATAGGTCTTCCTGTAGATATAATACTAGGATTTTTAAGGTAGGATGAAAAATATTATATATTTTTATAAATATTTAGTCAAAATTAAATTAATTTAATCAATAAATATTAAATCATATAATATATATAATATATAGTATTTGTAGTAGTGCGGTTAATTATGTGGATTAAATATTTATACAAAAGTTATAAACAACTTTTAAATGTTATAGTTTTCCACATTTTATTAACAAAAGTAATAAAATCTTATATTTAAAATCGTTAGTTATGTTAATTAATTTAAATTCAGAAAAATAAACATAAAAATTTATCTAAATACACTTGTTGATATATGTTTATTAAAAACTGTCTAAATGTATACTTTAAGCTAATTTTATTAAATAATAGAAGAGTTAACATGTTATTAACAAGATATTATTAATATGAAAAAAAATACAAAAAATACCCTAACATTACATTTAGTTTCAGATTCAACAGGTGAAACTCTTAAAGCTGTTTCTTCCGCTGCTGCTGCTCAATTTTCAGAACTTGAATATCAACAAAAAACTTATCCAATGGTCAGAACGGTAACTCAACTAGAAAGGGTTTTTAAAAATATAAAGGAAGAAAAGGGGGTTGTGTTTTGTACTCTTGTTGAAGAAGAGGTTAGAGAAAAACTTGAACAATTTTGTAAAAAAGAGAATATCTTATATTTGCCTGTAATGGAAAATATAGTTAGTGTTCTTGAAGAATATACAGGTTTTGAAGCCATTAACAAACCAGGTGGACAGCATATCTTAAATGATGATTATTTTAAAAGAATTGAAGCAATAAATTACACGTTAGAACATGATGATGGCCAAGGGCAGTTAAATCTTGAAAATGCTGATGTTATTGTTGTCGGAGTTAGCCGAACTTCTAAAACTCCAACATGTATCTATCTGGCAAACCAAGGAATAAAGGCAGCTAATTACCCTTTAGTTCCTCATGTCGGAATTTCTGAAGAGTTAGAAAATGTTAAAAATACACAAGTTGTTGCGTTAATAACCTCTGCGCATACATTAGTAGAAATAAGGAGGAAAAGATCTATTGAGCTTGGTTTAAATAACACAGATAATGATTATATTGACATACATAAAGTTGAAGAAGAAATTACAACAGCAAAACGGATATTTGCAAATAAGGGATGGCCAGTAATCGATATTACAAGAAGGTCTGTAGAAGAAACTGCCTCCGCAATAATGAATATTTTATCGTTAAAGGAAGAAGAAAATGTTGAAAGGAAATAAGATTATCTTAGCCTCATCTTCTCGTTCAAGAAGAAAAATATTAAATAGTGCAGGTGTACAATACAGGTCAATCAAACCATTTGTAGATGAAGAAAGTTTAAAGAAAGGGTTTAAGGGCTCAACAAAAAAGTTAGCACTTATGCTTGCTGAAAAAAAAGCCCTATCTGTTTCAAAAAAATATAAAAACACTATCATTATTGGTGCTGACCAAGTTTTATCCTTTAAAGGAAAAGTTTTTAATAAACCAAAAACAATAAAAGAAGCTGAAAAAAATTTTAAATTGTTTAGAAACAAGACCCATTACTTAGACTCGGCAACAGTTATTGCATATAATGATAAAATAATTTGGCGAAACGAACAGTCACCAAAAATGAAAGTTAGAAATTTTTCCGATAAATTTTTAAAGAACTATTTAAAAACAAATGGTGCAAGCGTAACCTATTCTGCTGGAGGCTATTCTATAGAAAAAGATGGTGTTCAAATGTTCTCTAAAGTTGAAGGAGATTTTTTTACAATTATAGGCTTACCCATTTTGCCTTTATTAGAAAAATTAAGAAAACTTAACTCTATTGCGGTTATTAAATAATGAAAAAAGCTGCTGTTATAGGATTTCCCATTAGCCATAGTTGGTCACCTATAATACACAATTATTGGCTGAAAGAATGTAACTTGCCTGGTGAATATGAAAAAATCGAAGTAAAGCCTGCTGACTTAAAAACCTTTATCGCCGATAAAAAAAATGACAATGAATTTGCAGGATTAAACGTGACAATACCTCATAAAGAAAGTGTCGCTAAAATTTGCGATCAACTAAGTGAAAATGCAAAAAAACTTCAGGCTGTAAATTTAGTTACTTTTAAAAATAACATTGCTTATGGATACAATACTGATGGTGATGGGTTTTTAGAAAGTTTGAAAGAAACATTTCCTGAAATTGACATATCAAAGCTAAAAATTGCTATTTTTGGCGCTGGCGGAGCCGCAAAAAGCATAGCCCTCTCCCTTAGCGAGCACAAACCAAAAAAAATATCAGTTTTTAATAGAAATCTTGATAGGGCTGTCGAATTAGTAAAAAAATTAAAAATATCCGCTGAACCATTGCACGCTAGTGAGTTAAAAAATGCTGAGCGTTCTTATGACTTGCTAATAAATGCAACACCGCTAGGCATGACAAGTGTCAACAATCTAGATACTTTTGATTTTAAAAATATTAAAGGTTTAAATTTTTTTGCAGATATTGTTTATAATCCAGAAAAAACTAAGAATATGTTTTTGGCGGAAAAGCAAAATATTAAAACTATGGGCGGCCTAGGAATGCTTTTGCACCAAGCTGTGCCTGCTTTCGAAACATTTTATGGTAAAAAGCCAAATGTGTCAGTTGGCTTAAGAGGGCATATTGCTGAGCATATTTTGAGAGTTGGAAAATGATAAAGATTGGCCTGACAGGATCTATAGGAATGGGCAAAAGCGAAACTGCAAAGATTTTTAGTAGCCTTGGAATTCCTGTTTATGATGCTGATGCTTCAGTACACAAACTTTATGAATCTGGAAATACTGGTGCCCTAGCAATAAAAAAAATATTCCCCGAAGCAATATCAGGTGATGGATCAGTAGACCGTAAGATATTAGGCGGTATAGTTGTCGGCAATAAAACTAATATTAAAAAACTAGAAGAAATAATTCATCCTCTTCTAAAAAATGACAGAATAGATTTTTTTGAAAAGAACATAAATGAGAAAATCGTAGTTTTAGATATTCCTCTCTTGCTTGAAACAAAAGGAGAGAGCCAAGTAGATTATGTTGTGGTTGTGTCCACATCAAATAATATACAAAAGCAAAGGGTTTTAGGGCGACCAGACATGACCGAAGATAAGTTCGAAAAAATATTACTTTCTCAAATGCCAAATGAAGCTAAATGTGAAAAAGCAGATTTTATAATTGATACATCAATTAGTGTTGACGACGCAAAAAAACAAGTTTTAAATATTCTGAAAAAGATCAAAGCCTTATGAGAGAAATTGTACTTGATACAGAGACTACAGGATTAAGCCCTGATAATGGAGACAGAATTGTCGAAATAGGATGCGTTGAGCTTATAAATCATGTGCCTACTAACAATACTTACCAAGTATATTTAAATCCGGAAAAAGATATGGACCCTGGGGCTGAAAAAGTTCATGGACTAACAAATGAATTTTTATTGGATAAACCAAAATTTATAGAAATTGCTGACAGTTTTTTAGACTTTATTGGTGACAGTAACTTAATTGCTCATAATGCTGATTTTGACATTAACTTTTTAAATAGCGAACTTGTAAGAGCAAAAAAAGACAAAATAAATAATGATAGAGTTGTTGATACACTAAAAATAGCAAGGAGCAAATTCCCGGGTGCCAGAAACAGCCTTGATGCTCTCTGTAAAAGATTTTTTGTAGATAATTCGAATAGAAGCCTTCACGGTGCATTACTAGACTCAGAGCTCTTAGCGGAGGTTTATCTTGAGCTTGTGGGCGGAAAAGAACCTGATCTTGAACTCTCAACGAACACGATAAAAAAAGACAATAAAAGTCAAAATAGAACTCCAAATGTATTTGCAAGGAAAAATAAGCTAAAATCAAGAATTACAGACATTGATGAAAAAAATCATAGAGATTTCTTAGCCTCTCTTCCAAAAGAATCTCTTTGGCTAAAAAATACTTAGTGTCTTTTTTCTCTTTTTCTTAATTCATCTATTATTTTATTTACTGCTAACTTTAACAAGTATCGTCTTAAGTTTGGTATAATCAAAACAATTCCAAATAAATCAGTTATTGCACCTGGGATGATGAAGAACAACGCCCCTAAAAGTAAAGCTATTCCTTCAACAATTTCAGGAAGAGCCTGCCTTCCTTGGGCTAGCTTAGATTGAAGAGAAAAAATTATGCCAAGTCCTTGTTGCTTAGCAATATAAATACCTATTACTGCTGTGCCGATTATAAGAGTTAAGGTTCCAAAAAAGCCAAAATAACTCCCAAGTTTTATTAGCGCCCATATTTCAATAATAGGTAAAATCAAAAAAAAGATTACAAATGGATAAAACAAGTTTTCTCCAAAAAAAATAAATATTTATTTAAAGTTAATGTATATTCCTATAATAAAACACTATAGAAAGGACAAATAAAATGGGCAACCCCTTTGATCCAATGAATATAATACTGCTGGTGTTTGCTGTAGTAGCCTTCATAAGGCTGAGAGCAACATTAGGCAAAAGAACGGGCAACGAAGACCCTCTAGACAGCAGAAGTGTTTTTCAGTCAAAAAACCCGAAGAACGTTAATGACGCAGATCTTAACGATAAATTTATTCCTCAATCTAAAGAGGAAATTCTAGACTACATAAGCTCAAGCGATAAAAATTTTAGCCAAGATATTTTCTTAGATGGCTCAAAAAATGCATATAAAATGATTGTTGAAAACTATGCTTCTGGAAATCTAGAACCAATTGAGAGCTTTATAAGTAAAGAAGTTTATGATGGATTTTCTGAGGCAATTTCGTCAAGGGATGAGTTAAAGCAGAAGTTACACAATGAGGTTGTGGAATTTAATTCAGTGGAAATAATTGACGCAACATTAGAAACAAATATTATCCAACTAAAAGTAATGTTTGAAGCCAAAATGATTAGTTATGGTGAAGACTCAACCGGTAGCGTTATAGAGGGGAACAAAGATTCTCCTCAAGTGATAAAGGATATTTGGATTTTCCAAAGACCTATAAAAAGCAGAACTCCAGCCTGGGAGCTAATTTCAACAAACCCTGATGATTAGTTATGAACGATAAAGACGATTTAAGTGTTTGGAATGATTTTATAAAAAAAGAATTTAGAGTCGAAAACAAGGATATCAGCTTTAGCAATGCTGAGCTAAATGATGATAATCGAAGTCAGATATTTAAAAAGAAAAAAAAATTACCTTTACCTGGCTTATTAACCAAAAGAACAATAAAAAAATTAGCAACGAGAAAAATTAAAACAAATGCAACCCTTGATTTGCATGGGCTAAATATTGAAAAAGCTAGAGTAGCTTTTCTTTCTTTTTTAGACACATGCTGGAAATATAAGTATAGTTATGTGCTCATTATTACAGGAAAAGGTAAAGGAATAATAAAAAATGCACTTATTGGGTGGTTAAAGGAAGATGAAATTTTTCCTTTAATAGTTGGATATTCTAATGCCCACAGGTTACAAGGGGGTGAAGGCGCTTTTGTTTTGCATCTTAGAAAACGATAAAATAAAATTTTTTATGCCGAGGCTTAAATATGAATGCTAAAGAAAAAAATAGAAAAGCTCAAATTGAGAGAGAGACTCGAGAAACAAAAATCTTTGTTGACCTAAATATTGATGGGTCAGGTGTATCAGAAATTGAAACAGGCATTGGTTTTCTTGATCACATGCTCGAAAGTTTTTCAAGACACTCATTAATAGATCTTAAACTTAAGGCCGAGGGAGATCTTCATGTTGACCAACATCACACTACTGAGGATACTGGTATTGTTATCGGTTCTGCGATTGCTAAGGCTTTAGGGGATTTTTCAGGTATAAAACGTTTTGGAAGTGCAGTTATCCCTATGGATGAAACTTTAACAAGGGTAGCAATTGATATCTCAAAAAGACCAAGTTTAATTTGGAAGGTCTCTTTTTCAAAGGCGGTCTTGGGCGAAATGGATACAGAACTTTTCCATGAATGGTTTGCTGCTTTTTCACAGAATTTAGGAGCAAATGTTCATATAGAGAACCTATATGGCGAGAATAATCACCATATTGCTGAGTCCTGTTTTAAAGGTCTAGCAAGGTCCCTTCGTGATGCAATGGTAGTTGACCCAAGAGAGTTAGGGAGGTCCCCTTCAAGCAAAGGGTCGCTGGGAAGCTAAGTCTTTATGAAAAATATATCTATTGCAGTAGTTGATTATGATTGTGGGAATATTCATTCTGCTACAAAGGCGATTGAGCTTGCAATGAGTGAATCCAGTGAAAAGGGTTCTGTAAGCCTCACTAAAGATCCAGAAGAAATTATAAAATCTGACAAAATCGTTTTGCCAGGTGTAGGAGCCTTTGAATCCTGTATTAAAAAGTTAACGGGCATTGATGGACTTAAAGAAGCTTTAGATGAGGCGGTTTTAGTGAAGGCAAAACCCATTTTAGGAATATGTATAGGTTTGCAACTGATGGCTACATCAGGTTTTGAGGGCGGTAAGCATAGTGGTTTAAACTGGATTGAAGGGGATGTCATTCCTCTTGAGCCAAATGATAAAAAATTAAAAGTTCCACATATGGGCTGGAATAATATTGATGCAAAGAAAAATCATCCAGTTTTCAATGATATTAAGAGCAATGATTATTATTTTGTTCACTCTTATAAATTCTCCCCTCTAGATAAGGAAACAATAATTTCTTCAACTAATTATGGAGAGGATTTTGCATCTTCATTGGGCAAGGACAATATTTTAGGAACCCAATTTCATCCTGAGAAAAGCCAAGCAGCAGGTGTTAATCTTTTAAAAAATTTCATTGAGTGGTCGCCATGATTTTTTTCCCTGCTATCGATATATATGAAGGTCTTTGCGTAAGGCTTGAAAAAGGTGATTTTGAAAAAAAAACTATTTTCAGTAAAAACCCTCTTGATCAAGCAAAAATTTTTCAGGAAATGGGCTGTGAATGGATACATATTGTTGACCTCGATGGAGCAAAAAATGGAAATTCAGATAACTTTGATATAGTTAAGGAAATAGCATTAAAAACAGACCTAAAAATACAATTTGGTGGAGGCGTAAGGACTTCATCAAAAATAAGTTCTTTAATAAACAGCGGAATTGAGAGAGTTATCATTGGGACCAAAGCCATAGACGATATTTCATTCTTAGAAGAAGCCTGTAAAGATTTTCCAAATAAGATTGCTATAGGAATTGATGCAAGGAAAGGAAAGGTTTCAATTGAGGGGTGGACAAAAGACTCAGGCGTGAGTGCGAATGAATTTGCTGTAATTGCTGAAAGCAAAGGAGTGTGTGCGATTATTTTTACGGATATTGATAAAGATGGGGTAATGGAAGGCCCGAATATTGATTCAACGCTTGAAATTGCAAAATCTGTTAATATACCAGTTATAGTTTCAGGTGGTGTTTCATCAATTAAAGATGTTCTCCAAATAAAAAATAATGAGAAATCAGGGATTGGTGGAATGATTTGCGGAAGAGCCGTATATGATAAAAAGGTTGATATAAGGGAAGCGTTAAATATCGTTAGACTGTAATGTTAAAAACTAGAATAATACCATGTCTTGATGTTAAAGATGGGAGAGTTGTAAAGGGCATAAATTTTATTGATTTAATTGATGCCGGAGACCCTATTGAGGTTGCAAAAATTTACGATAGAAGCGGTGCTGATGAGCTATGTTTTTTAGACATAACCGCAAGCCATGAAAAAAGACCCATTTTACTTGATGTCGTTAGAAAGACAGCTGAACAATGTTTTATGCCATTAACGGTTGGAGGTGGTGTTAGGTCTGTATCGGATATTCAGGTTCTTTTGTCCTCTGGGGCTGATAAAGTTTCAATAAATACCGCTGCAGTTGATGATCCAAACTTAATTTATGAGGCTAGTTCAATATTTGGTAGTCAATGTATAGTTGTTGCAATAGACGCAAAACTTATTTCAGAAAATAATTGGGAAATATTTACACACGGAGGTAGAACTTCAACCGGCATTAATGCTGTAGAATTTGCAAAAAAAGTAACCAGCTTAGGTGCTGGTGAAATTTTATTAACATCTATGGATAAAGATGGGACAAAGTCCGGATATGACAATGACCTTCTTAAGGCCGTATCAGAAGAGGTATCAATACCTGTAATTGCATCAGGCGGGGTTGGTAAAATTGGGGACTTAATCGATGGTGTCAGAATAGGTGGCGCAAGCGCAGTTCTTGCTGCATCTATTTTTCATTTTGGTGAAATATCTATTCAAGATACAAAGCTAGCAATGAGTAAGGCTGGTATTTCTGTAAGACTTTAATTAGTATAAATTTACGAGGTTTAAATATGTCAGAAAAACAAAACATTCTTGATGAGCTTTGGCTAATAATAGAAGAAAAATCTGTAGGTGATGATGAGAGCTCTTATACCAAAACTATGCTCAATAAAGATATAAATCATGTAGCAAGAAAAATGGGGGAAGAAGCCATAGAAACAATTGTGGCAGCTATAGGCCAGACTAAAAAAGATACTGTGAACGAAAGTGCTGATTTAATATATCACTGGTTGTTGCTTATGAAAAAATTAGATATTAAACCAGAAGAAATTTATCAAGAGTTAAAAAATAGAATGTCCTTATAAAAATCATGCCTGATTTAGGAGAAAAATTTACAAAACTTAGCTTTAAAGACTGGTCACCATTAAATAAAAAAGAAATTAATTCATCGAATGGGATTAATGAAAAATCTTTTTTTGAGACTCTAGATGGGGCCTATCCTTTTATAGCCAATCTTTTATGCACTAATATAAAAAACTATAATTATTTAAATTTAAAACATAAAACATCAAACGATATTGAACAAAAGAAACTTCCTTTTGTTATAGGTATTACAGGCTCTGTTGCCTCTGGCAAGTCAACTTTTTCAGAGACAATTAAGTCGTTGCTAAAGAAATTATATAAAGAACTAACTGTAGAGTTGGTTACAACTGACGGTTTCTTGTATCCTAATTCATTTTTAGAAGAGAATAATTTGATGGAAAAGAAAGGGTTCCCTGAGAGTTATGATACAGAGTCTCTTTTAAATTTTTTATCTGGCGTAAAGTTAGGTGAGTCAAAGAACTTTGCTCCAGTATATTCTCATATTTTATATGATGTTATACCCGATGAAAAATTAGAGATAATTGATCCAGACATTTTAATTATAGAGGGTATAAATGTTCTTCAACCAATTATTTCAAAAGACAACAATATGCCTTTAATAATTTCAGATTTTCTTGATTTTTCAATTTATATTGATGCTGAAGAGCCGTCCTTGAGAACTTGGTATACCGATAGATTTTTATCTCTAAGGCAAGCCGCACTAAACAATGAAGAGGATTTTTTTAATAGATTTTCATCTATAAATGATGATCAGGCAAAAGAAATAGCTAATTCTATTTGGGAAAAAATAAATTTAGTTAATTTAAATGAAAATATTCTCCCTACAAAAAAAAGGGCTAACTTAATATTAAAAAAAAATATTAATCATGAGATTAATGAAATATGGTTAAGAAATACTTAATTGTGATAAGATAGAAATATGGGACAGAATACAAAAATATCAATTATAGGTGCCGCAGGAAAAATGGGACAACAAATAATGTCCCAAGCCCAAGCATCAGATAACTTTACCTTAGTTGGGGCCATTGAAGCAAAAGGCTCTAGTTATTTAAGTAATGACATTTCATCTTTCATTGGTGGCAAAGAAACAGGTATTTTAGTGACCGATGACCCTTTAGAATGTATTCTGAAATCAGATGCTATTATAGATTTTAGCTCTCCATCCTCTACTATCGAAATTTGCGAGCTTGTTGCTCAAGCCAGAAAGGTGCATGTAATAGGTACGACCGGATTTAATGTGGGTGAGGAAGAGAAGATAAAGGCTGCAGCAAGACATGCCACAATAATTAAGTCTGGAAATATGAGTCTCGGTGTTAATGCTTTGCTTGGGACAGTAAAAAATCTCGCAAAATCACTAGATAGTGATTGGGATATAGAAATATCCGATATGCATCATAAGGATAAGGCTGATTCCCCTTCTGGCACAGCATTAGAACTTGCTAGTGCAGCTGCCAAGGGCAGAGAAATTGATCTTGACTCATCTTTAGACGTTTCAAGAAATGGATCGGAACTATCAAGAAAGAAAGGCGATATTGGTATCGTTTCTCTTAGAGGCGGAACAGTTATTGGTGATCACTCTGTCGTTTTCGCAGGGCAAGGTGAACGTATAGTCGTTTCTCATTTTGCTGAAAATAGAAATATTTTTGTAACCGGCGCCTTAAAGTCGGCAGAATGGGGTGTAGGCAAGGGACCAGGTCTTTTTTCTGCACTAGATGTTCTTGGAATAGAAAATTAAAAGGAAGACCCAATGACTGATTTTACATTGGTCCGACACGGACAAAGTGACTGGAACAACAAAAACCTTTTTACTGGTTGGGAAAACCCAGGCCTTACTAGCAAAGGTATTGATGAAGCTCATGCTACTGGTCTTCTTTTAAAAAAACAAAGTAAAATATATTCTTATCTTTTTACCTCTCTTCTTGATAGGGCAATCAATACAGCAAATATTATCTTAGAAGAGCTTGATCTAAATGAAATTAATGTAGTTAGGGACGAAGCATTAAATGAACGAGATTATGGTGAATTAACTGGTCTCAATAAAGATGATGCTAGAGAAAAATGGGGAGAAGATCAGGTTCACATATGGAGAAGATCGTTTGATATTCCTCCTCCAGGGGGAGAAAGTCTCAAAGATACGGCTGATAGGGTTATTCCTTATTATGAGAATAAAATTTTGCCATTACTTTTTGAAAATAATAATATACTAGTAAGCGCCCATGGTAATTCTCTTAGGGCTTTAGTCATGCACATTGAAGGTCTTTCGCCTGAGGAAATTTTACAAAGAGAAATTGCTACAGGACAACCCATATCATATGATTTTTCTAATGGTAAATTTAACTTATAAAAATTATAACTTTATATGAACAGAAAAGAAAAAGCCAAAAAAGTCTATTCCATTTTAAATCAAGCTTATAAAAGCACCCCTGTTCCGCTTGATCATGACGATCCCTACACTCTTTTAATAGCAGTACTTTTGTCCGCACAATGTACAGATGAGAGAGTAAACAAAGTTACACCATATTTATTCAAAAAAGCAAAAACACCAAAGAAAATGATTAAGCTATCATATGAAGAGGTTTATTCTATAATTAAACCTTGTGGATTAGGTCCAAAAAAATCAAGAGCTATATTAGAGCTTTCCTCAATATTAGTAGACCAGTTCAATTCAACTGTTCCGAGTGATATTTCTCTTTTAGAAAAATTACCTGGAGTAGGTCATAAAACAGCTTCAGTTGTTGTAAGTCAGGCATTTAATATTCCGTCTTTTCCAGTGGATACACATATACATAGATTGGCACAAAGATGGGGGCTAACAAGTGGAAAAAATGTAAAACAAACTGAGAAAGATCTTAAAAATTCATTTGATAAAAAGCATTGGAATAAATTACATCTGCAGATAATTTTTTGGGGCAGGGAGTTTTGTACTGCTCGATCATGCTGGGGATTAGAATGCAAAATATGCAAGGCTTGCAACCCGGGAAGGAAAAGAAAATTTATTCACAAAAAGCCTTAGCCAGTGAAAATTCTTTTTAAACTATCAAGATAACTATTTGTTTCTGGGCTAGTATTTTTTTTATTAATTTCTGAGAATTCCTTCAGGATTCCCTTTTGTTTTTCATTAAGCTTTGTTGGAACCTCAACTCTTATTTCAACATAAAGGTCCCCCAACCTATTGGTCTGTAATACAGGCATTCCTTTTCCTTTTAAACGAAATTGCCTATTATTTTGGCAGCCTTCTGGGATTGAAATTCTTATTTTTTTTCCATCAGGCGTAGGCACCTCAATTTGGCCGCCAAGAGCAGCAGTAACAAAATCTATTGGGACCTCGCTTAATAGGTCTGCTTCACTTCTTTTAAAAAATTCGTTTTCGTTTATTGATACAAAAACATAAAGATCGCCAAATGGACCTCCGTTTTCTCCAGCCTCACCCTCTCCTCCAAGCCTTATTCTTGTTCCCTCATCAACTCCGCGAGGGATATTTACAGACAGCTTTCTTTTTTTTCTTACTCTTCCACTTCCTGAACAACTTCTGCATGGATTTTCTATTAGAGAACCTTTTCCACTACATACACTACAGGTTCTTTCCAACGTAAAAAATCCTTGTGTTGATCTTACGCTTCCCGAACCACCACAATGTTGACAGGTTGATCTGCCGCTTCCTGAGGCAGCCCCTGTGCTGTCGCAGTCATCACACCCAGTTGCCGAATTTATTGCTAATTCTCTTGTTGTTCCAAAGTAAGCATCCTTAAGATCTATTTTTATTTCAGCTCTCAAGTCTGAGCCGCGTGCTTGTCTTTGTTGCCTTGAGCTTTGCCCTGATCTTCCGGCAAAATCACCAAATAAATCCTCAAAAATATCAGAAAAATTTCCGCCAAACCCTCCACCGCCGAAGCCACCTCCCATCCCACCAGCCTGTGCTCCAGCATGGCCAAATTGATCATAAGCTGCTCTGGCTTGAGGGTCTTTTAAATTTTCGTAGGCTTCGTTGATTTCTTTAAAGCGAGCTTCTGCTCCTTCATCTCCACGATTACTATCGGGATGGTTTTCTTTAGCTAAGTTTCTAAATGCTTTTTTTATTTCAGCATCTGATGCATTTTTTTGAACACCCAATACATCATAGTAATCTCTTTTTGCCATTTAAAGCGATCCGGTTGTTAATCTTTAATGTTAATTTTTTTCTTCTTCTTTAACAGTTTCTTCCTCTTCCTTAACTTCCTCAAAGTCAGCATCAACTATATCAGCATCTTCGGTTTTATTGTCACCTTGATCTTCATCACCTGAATTTTCCTGCTCTTGTTGATAAAGTTTTTCGCCTATTTTCATTGCTGCTTGTGATAGCGCAGCTGTTTTTTCTTGTATAGCTGCCAAGTCTTCACCATCTAAAACCTCCTTAAGATCTTTTATTGCTGCCTCAACAGGATCTTTTTCTTCATTCGTAATTTTATCACCAGCATCAGCAATGCCTTTTTCTGCGGAATGGATAATTGCCTCAGCTTGATTTTTAGCATCAACAAGCTCTCTAACTTTTTTATCAGCTTCAGCATTTGCTTCTGCTTCTTTTATCATATTTTCAATTTCGTCATCGCTAAGACCACCTGATGCTTCGATTGTTATTTTTTGTTCTTTCCCTGTCGCTTTATCAGTTGCAGAAACAGAAACAATACCGTTAGCATCTATATCGAACGCAACATCAATTTGTGGTATTCCTCTAGGAGCAGGGCTTATGCCCTCTAAATTGAATTGGCCCAATAGTTTATTATCGTTAGCCATTTCTCTTTCGCCTTGAAATACTCTTATAGTCACAGCTGATTGATTGTCCTCGGCTGTTGAAAAGACTTGAGACTTCTTTGTTGGAATAGTTGTATTTTTATCAATTAGTCTTGTAAATACACCTCCCAATGTTTCAATTCCTAATGACAGCGGGGTAACATCAAGAAGTAATACATCTTTCACGTCACCTTGAAGGACGCCAGCTTGAATTGCAGCGCCCATTGCAACAACCTCATCTGGGTTAACAGACATATTAGGCTCTTTATTGAAAAAATCTTTTACTGCTTCTCTTATTTTCGGCATTCTAGTTTGCCCGCCAACTAAAACAACCTCATCAATTTTTGATGCATCAACACCAGCATCTTTAAGTGCAGCTTTGCAAGGTATAATTGTTCTTTCAATAAGCTTTTCAACTAAGCTTTCCAAGGAAGCTCTAGTAAGTTTCTGGGTTAAATGTTTTGGACCAGTTTGGTCTGCAGTGATGAAAGGAAGATTAACCTCAGTTTGTGAAGCAGATGATAACTCTATTTTTGCCTTTTCAGCTGCTTCTTTTAGTCTTTGTAGTGCTAGTTTATCCTCTCTCAAATCAACATTATTTTCTTTTTTAAATTCATCAGCAAGATGATTAACAAGTAGGGTATCGAAATCTTCACCACCTAAAAAGGTGTCACCATTTGTTGATTTAACCTCAAAAACACCATCTCCAATTTCAAGAATAGAAATATCAAATGTTCCGCCACCTAAATCGTAAACAGCAATTAATTTACCTTCTTTTTTTTCTAAACCATAAGAAAGTGCCGCCGCAGTAGGCTCGTTAATTATTCTTAAGACTTCAAGTCCTGCTATTTTACCAGCATCTTTTGTAGCCTGTCTTTGTGCATCATTAAAATATGCCGGAACTGTAATTACAGCTTGATCAACTTTTTCTCCAAGGTAATCTTCGGCTGTTTCTTTCATTTTTTGAAGTATGAAAGCCGAGATTTGTGCGGGAGAATATTTTTCTCCTTCAGCTTCAACATAAGCATCGCCATTGTCACCTTTAACAATATTATATGGAACCATGCCCTGATCTTCTTTAGTAGCAGGATCATCAAAAGATCTACCAATCAGTCGTTTTACTGCGAAAAGAGTATTTGTCGGATTTGTTACTGCTTGTCTCTTAGCAGGTTGTCCAATTAATCTTTTCTTTTCTTCATCGAAAGAAACCATGGATGGGGTAGTTCTAGCCCCTTCAGCGTTTTCTAAAACTTTAGGTTGTGATCCTTCCATAATGGAAACACAACTGTTAGTGGTTCCTAAGTCGATACCTATAACTCTACCCATGACAATACTCCCTTTTGTTTGGATATAAATTTAATACTTTGCTTATATGGTTACTGTTTTTTTTCTTACAAGAGTGTATTTAAAAAAATTATTTTTTTGACGACACGCCTACTTTTGCAGCCCTAATCAGTCTTTTATCAATTACGTAACCAACTTCGATTACCTGAGTAACAAAACCCGGCTCATGATCATCAGACTCAGCCTCAAAAAGAGCTTCATGAAAGAGGGGGTCAAATTTCTCATTGATAGGGTTGATTTGCTGAATACCATGTTTTTCAAGCAAACTAATAATATCTTTTTCAGTAGCAGAAATACCCTCTACAAAAGACTCATAGTTTATCTCATCAGAGTCCTTTAAAGACGCAAGAGCTCTTTCAATGTTATCTAAGACAGGAACAAAATCTTTTACGAAAAGACTTATACCAATTTTATAGGCTTCAGCCCTTTCTTTTTCTGAGCGCTTTCTTATATTTTCAACCTCAGCAGCCGATCTTAGAAGTCTATCCTCTAATTCTTTAACTTTATCTTCCAATGAAATTTCTTTAGGTTGATCGTTAGCCTCATTTTCCTCTGTTGCTAAGTTCTCTTCCGCTTTGTTTTCTTGCTCTTCCTTTTCTTCTTCCATTTTATGCCCCTAATAATTATGCTTTAATAACAACACAGTTGAAATTCTTAGCGTTATATTGTGTTATGTGTGATATATAAAATTAATTTTCAACCCATAAATAAAAATAAATATTAATTTTTTGAGATAAACCATGAAAAGACCCTCCGGAAGAAACTATGACGAACTTAGAAAAATAGAAATTGATATTGGTGTTTCAAAACATGCTGAGGGGTCATGCCTAGTAAAATTTGGTGACACACATGTATTATGCACAGCCTCAGTTGAAAATAGGGTTCCTCCTTGGTTAAGAAATTCTGGGAGTGGTTGGGTTACTGCTGAATATGGAATGCTACCAAGATCAACTTCTGAAAGGATGAGAAGAGAGTCTTCTAATGGGAAACAAAGCGGAAGAACACAAGAAATCCAAAGATTAATTGGTAGATCCTTAAGATCGATAATTGATTTAAAAAAATTAGGAGAATATCAAATTAACATCGATTGTGATGTGATTCAGGCCGATGGAGGAACAAGAACTGCCTCAATTTCTGGTGCTTGGGTAGCTTTAAGACAATCTATTAATAATCTTTTAAGCTCAAGAGACCTTCTAACAGACCCAATTATTGGATGTATAGGAGCAGTTTCATGTGGAATTTATGAAAATGTTTCAATACTTGATCTTGATTATGATGAAGACTCAAAAGCTGATGCAGATGCAAATTTTGTGTTAACTGATTATGGAAGTATTGTGGAGGTTCAGGCAACAGCTGAAACCATTCCATTTTCTCAAGAAAAATATTCTGAACTTTTTGCCTTAGCCAGGAAGGGCATTAGTGAAATTAATATTATTCAAAAAAAAGTGTTTGAAACTTAGATGAAAAAAAAAATTGATAATGAAGATATTGTAATTGCAAGTCATAACAAGGGAAAGGTTTCAGAGATTAAGGACCTTTTAAAAAATTACGATCTTAAAATATTATCTTCTAGTGAGTTAGGGATTGAGGAGCCTGAGGAGAACGGATCTTCTTTTGAAGAAAATGCAATTATCAAATCATCTATAACTTCAGCATTATCGAAGACTGTATCTCTTTCAGATGATTCTGGTTTATGTGTTAATGCCCTAGACGGGGAGCCAGGTATTTATTCAGCTAGGTGGGCTGGTCCAGATAAAGATTTTTTATACGCTGCAGAAAAGATTCACGAAAACCTTATAGAAAAAGGAACAAATGATTATTCAGCATATTTTATCTGTGTTCTTGCAGTATCTTGGCCTGATGGAGATCATAAAGTTTTTAAAGGAAGAGTTGATGGTACTCTCTCATTTCCCCCTCGCGGAGATAACGGCTTTGGTTATGATCCTATTTTTACCCCATTAGGTTACAAACATACATTCGGAGAGATGGAACCAGAATTTAAACACAGTATTTCTCACAGAAACCATGCCTTTAATTTATTTTCAAAGGAGTTACTGATTGAAAAATAGTAAAGAGGGAAAGTTAACAATAGTATCTCTTCCGATAGGCAATTTAAAAGATATAACCATTCGTGCTCTTGAAGAGCTCCAATCTTCTGATTTAATCTTTTGTGAAGATACAAGAATAACAATAAAGCTCTTAAATCATTATAATATAAAAAATAAATTGATGTCTTATCATGAGCATAGTGATACAGGTACTAGGAAATTTATAGTCGACCAAATTAACAAAGGAAAAAATATTTCTCTTGTTTCTGATGCTGGTACTCCTTTAATTTCAGATCCTGGATATAAACTAATTAAAGAGTTAAAGAAAAAAAAATTGACAGTCACTTCATGCCCTGGTCCCTCATCCCCTATAACTGCTCTAACATTATCAGGTCTTCCATCAGATAAATTTTTCTTTTCAGGATTCTTACCAGTAAAGATAAAGGCAAGAAAAGATTATTTATTAGAAATAAAAGATATTGAATCAACTATAATTTTCTTCGAAAGCTCAAATAGACTTGTTAAAAGTTTGGAGTTAATTTTGGAAATTTTTGGGGATAGAAATATTTCTATATGTAGAGAGCTCACTAAAAAATTTGAGGAAGTGATAACATTAAAAGTAAGCGAAGTTATCAAAAACCTATCTTCTAGGGATAATATTAAAGGTGAGATAATTATTGTAATTGAGGGAGAGGTAAAAAAAGATAAACCTCAAAACTTAGAGGCTATTTTAGAAGATGCGCTTAAGTCAATGTCACTATCTGATGCCGCAAAAGAAATATCCAAGTATACTAATTTCTCAAAAAAAGAAGTATATAATGCAGCATTAGATTTAAAGGGAAGGAAAAATGAGTCTTAATATAGCTTTTCAAATGGATCACATTGAAACTTTGTCAATATCCGGTGATACCACATTTGCCCTATGCCTAGAGGCACAGAAAAGAGGGCATAAAATTTTCCATTACACTCCTGATCAGCTTACATATAAGAACGGTAAAGTAACATCACTAGTTGAGCCTCTTAAAGTTATGGATGACGAAGGCAATCATTTTAATCTTGGCAATCCATTCGAAACTGATTTTATAGATATAGACTTTGTTTTAATGAGACAGGAACCCCCTTTTAATATGCACTATATTACATATACTCATATTCTAGAGCATCTTCCTGAAAATGTTCGGGTTATAAATAATCCAGTAAGCGTTAGAAATGCACCTGAAAAATTATTAGTGACTTTTTTTAAGGATTTAATGCCAGAAACTATAATTTCCTCTGATGTTGACTCTGTTTTAAACTTTCAAAAAACTCATAAAGACATTGTTTTAAAGCCGCTCTACGGAAAAGGTGGGGAGGGCATTATAAGGTTACAAGAAAATGACAATATGGTTGAAGAAGTAAAAAATTTCATAAAAGATCAAGATGAACCCATCATGGTTCAACCATTTTTACCAGAAGTGAAATATGGCGATAAAAGAATAATCATATTAGATGGCGAGCCTGTTGGATGTTTAAATAGAATACCTGCGAAGGGTGAATTTAGATCAAATCTTGGTGTTGGAGGTATACCTAAATTATCTAAATTATCTGAAAGTGACATTAAAATATGTGATGCAATAAAACCTACTTTAAAAGAAATGAATCTTGTTTTTGTTGGAATTGACGTGATAGGGAATTATTTAACTGAAATTAATGTGACATGCCCAACAGGTGTTAGGCAAATAAAAAACTTAGGCGGCCCAGACATACCAGAATTATTTTGGGAATATGCCGAGGGGCTTTATTAATTTTATCGTCCAAGATCACAAGCGGCTATAGCAGCAAGATTAATTATCTCTGAAACCCTAGATCCAGTAGGTATTATTTGTATTGGCTTTGATAGTCCAACAAGCATTGGGCCAACCAAATTAGAACCTCCGAGCTCTTGAAGTAATTTAGTTGAAATAGATGCAGAATGAATTGCGGGCATGATTAAAACATTTGCTGGCCCTGATAATCTACAAAAAGGATATAGCTCCATAGCCTTTGGATTAAGCGCAACATCGGCAGCCATTTCACCATCATATTCAAAATTAGTATTCCTTTTGTCTAGAATATTAACAGCCTCTCTCATAAATGTTGATCTTTCTCCCTCGGGATAACCAAAAGAAGAATAAGCAAGCAGGGCAACTCTTGGAACAAAACCAAGCCTTCTGGCTAATTCTGCACCTGCCTCTGCAATATCCGCTATTTCCTCTGCTGATGGCATATCATGAACATTTGTGTCAGCCACTAAAACTGTTCTTGGTCCGGAAACCATTGCAGAAATTCCTACTATTCTTTTATTATTTATTGGATCAATAACTTGTGTAATATCTTCAAGCGCAAGCGAATAATTTCTTGTTGTTCCAGTTATCATTGCATCTACATGGCCAAGGGATGTCATGCAGGAGGAGAATATATTTCGATCATTATTAACCATTCTAAGGCAATCTCTTCTCAAATATCCCTTTCTCTGAAGTCTTTTGTACAAGAAGTCTGCATATTCTTCTGAATTATCAGAGTCTTTTGAATTTACTATTTCTATATCTGTATCAGGCCTTAAGCCTATTTTTTTTAAGGTGTCTTCAATTCTCTCTTGTCTTCCTACTAAAACAGGTATTCCTAAGCCTAGCTCTCTAAAATTAAGCGCAGCTCTAATTATTTTTTCTTCTTCGCCTTCAGCAAAAACAACTCTTTTCATAAGTCTTTTTGCTTTAGAGAAAATTGGCTGCATTATATCTGCGGTTGGATCAAGTCTTGCTGATAATCTATTTTTATATGCGTCTTCATCAACAATGGGTAATTTTGCAACTCCTGATTTCGTTGCGGCTTTTGCAACTGCAGGTGGAATATCTCTTATTAATCTTGGATCAAAAGGTGCTGGAATTATATAGTCAGGACCATATCTTGGCCTCGCTCCAGAATAAGCAGCAGCAACTTCATCTGGTACATCCTCACGTGCTAATTTTGCCAATGATTCTGCGCATGCAATTTTCATATCTTCATTGATGGTTGTTGCTCTTACATCTAGAGCGCCTCTGAAGATATATGGAAAACCTAATACATTGTTTACTTGATTTGCATAATCTGATCTTCCTGTTGCCATTATACAATCAGGTCTTACCTCTTTTGCAATCTTTGGATCAATTTCAGGATCAGGATTTGCCATTGCAAATATTATAGGATTTTTATTCATGGTTTTAATCATTTCTGGTGTCAACGCACCTTTAACGGAAAGGCCAAGAAAAATATCTGATCCTTTTACTGCGTCTGCAAGGGTTCTATCTTTTGTTTGAACAGCATGAGCTGACTTCCATTGATTGATATTGTCTTGCCTACCTATGTAAATCGGACCTTTTGAGTCACAGAGCACCGCATTGTCATGAGGTAGCCCCATAGCCTTTAATAATTCTAAGCATGCAATTCCGGCAGCTCCTGCGCCATTTATAACAACCTTCATATCAGCAATATTTTTACCAGTAAGGTCGAGTGCATTAATTATGCCAGCTGCAGATATAATAGCAGTTCCATGCTGATCATCATGGAAAACCGGTATATTTAATCTTTCTCTTAATTTACTTTCAATTATAAAACAGTCTGGAGCGCTAATATCTTCAAGATTAATTCCACCAAAAGATGGTTCAAGACTTGCAATTATATCTGAAATTTTGTCAGGATCTTTTTCATTTATTTCTATGTCAATTGAATCAACATCAGCAAATCTTTTAAACAGCACAGCTTTACCTTCCATTACTGGTTTAGAGGCTAAAGGGCCGAGGTCACCTAAACCAAGGATTGCAGAACCATTTGATATTACTGCTACAAGGTTACCCTTAGCAGTATAATCATATGCACTATCAGGGTTATCAGATATTGCCAATACAGGTGCAGCAACTCCAGGTGAATAAGCCAAAGCTAAATCTCTTTGAGTTGCCATTGGTTTAGTTGCATTAATTTCTATTTTTCCAGGCCTACCTTCAGAGTGAAACTTTAGGGCTTCCTTTTCGTCATAGCTGGTTTCGTTTATGTCGTTTTTATCTTTCAAGATCTTTTACCAATCCTACAATGTTGTTTCATAATTTGATGACAAATAGACAAATCTAATAAAAGCGTCAAGCATTTTATAATAAAATAATAAAAATAATTAATAATTCAAATTAATATTACTATTTTATATATAAATTAGTAATTAATTAATAAAAATTATTTTTAGGTTTTCTTTTATTAAGTGGTATCTATAAGAGTAATTAATTTTTTAATCTTTCTCTTCTTTGTTTAAAAGGAAATAGATGGCCTCTAAAATCAAAATGCTAACTGAAGACTGCAATTTTAATTTTGAAGAAGTTTTTAGTGAGAAACAAATTTACTCATCTGAGATTAATAATTTGCTGAAAAGATATGTTAAGGAGCAATTAAGAAATGCTCATGAAGTTGCTCAGAGAAGACTTGAAAATAACACATATAAAGGAAAGGAATGTGCTCAACAATTATCATCTCTGCATGATGAGCTTATAGTAAAATATATTGATTTCCTTAGTAAATATTTACATCCACTCAATAACCCAACTGAAGCAGAAAAGATTTCAGTTTTAGCTACAGGAGGATATGGAAGAGGTCTTTTAGCCCCTGAATCAGATATAGATCTTCTTTTTTTATTGCCTTATAAGAAAACTGCATGGTCTGAAACAGCTATAGAAAATACTCTTTATTTCTTATGGGATTTAGGACTAAAAGTTGGTCAAGCAACAAGATCAATTTCTGAAAGCATTCTATTGGCAGAAAAAGATCAGACAATTACTACTTCAATGCTAGATGCCAGACATTTATGGGGTAATGAGCAGTTGAGTAAAGATTTTAATTATTCTTATAGAGAAAAATTAGAAAAAATGTCATCAGCGAATTTTATTCAGGCTAAGCTCGATGAGCGCCAGGAAAGACAACATAAAGCAGGTCAATCTAGATATCTTGTTGAGCCTAATATAAAGAATGGCAAAGGAGGTCTTAGAGACTTAGAGATGCTGAGTTGGATGACAAATTTTTGCTATAATTGTTCTCGTCCAGACGAAATGTTTAAAAATGGAATTTTAAATAAAGATGAGTCAAAGACTTTTTTAAAATGTGAGAATTTTTTATGGCATGTTAGATGCCAACTTCATTACATTGCAAAGAGACCTGAAGAAGTAATAAATTTCAATGATCAGAGGGAGATGGCAAAAAGGCTTGGATATGAGGATAGAAAAGGCCTTCTAGGAGTTGAGAGGTTTATGAGGCATTATTTTTTAATTGCCAAAGAAGTTGGCGATTTAACAAGATCAATTTGTTCTGTACTAGAAGAAAAACAGAAGAAACCTATACCCGTAATTTCAAAGGCGCTGGCGTTCTTTTCTGAAAAAAAGGTTGAAAGCTTCATATTAACTGCAGGAAGAATTGATATTCCAAATAAAAATTTTTTTAAAAACGATCCTCTAAATATTTTAAAATTATTTTATTACTCCATGAAAAGAGATGTTTTAATTCATCCTAATGCCGTTAGAGTTTTGAGAAAAAATCTTAGCTTAATTAACAAAGATTTAAGAGTTAATAAAAAAGCAAATGAAATTTTTCTTGAAATTTTATTGAATAAAAAAAATTCTGAGGAAACTCTGAGAGAAATGAACGAAACAGGAGTTCTTGGACGTTTTATTTTAGATTTTGGAAGGATTGAAGGTTTAATGCAATTCAATATGTATCATCACTTTACAGCTGATGAACATTTATTAAGAGCAATTGGCGAGCTGAATAAATTATTTTCTAAAAAAAATAGAAATATTACAAAACTTGTTTTGGAGCTTATTAATTCAGGCCTTAATAAAAAAATTCTAACAATAGCTCTATTTTTTCATGACATTGCTAAGGGTCGTGATGAAGATCATTCAATAGCAGGTGCAAAAATTGTTAAAAAATTCTCTAGTAGATTTAATTTATCTGATTATGAGCTTGAAACAATCTCATGGTTAGTTAAGGAGCACCTCGTTATGAGTGACTTTTCTCAAACAAGAGATGTGATGGATGCAAAAACTTTAGAGGATTTTTCTTCAATAGTTCAAACACCTGAAAGACTTAAGCTTTTATTTATTCTTACTATTGCAGATATTTCTGCTGTCGGCCCCGGGGTATGGAACGCCCATAAGGGACAATTACTTGAGCAATTATATAAAGAGACATATGCAAAATTATCAGGAGAGGTTTTGGATGAAGATCGATCGCTAAGAGCAAAAAATAAAATAAGATCAATTTTTTCTAAAGCAGATTTTAATAAAAAGAAAAAATTTAAAGATTGGGTTAAAAGTCAAAACGATCAGTACTGGCTTGGATTAGATGATGATATAATTTTTCGCCAAGCAGAGATGTTTGTAAATAACTTTATTGGTAAACCATCAATTATAATTAATAATAAGAAAGGTGCTGAAGCCACAGAAGTTTCAATAATGTCTAAGGATAGCAAAGGTCTTTTTGCTAAGTTAACAGGCGCATTATCCGCAATGGAAATAAATATTGTAAATGCCAAAATATTTACAAATTCTTCAAATATTGCTGTAGACGTTATTTGGATTCAGGATAAAGAGAATAGACCAATTATTGATAATTCTAGAATTGAGAGAATTAAAGAAAAAATTTCAAATTATATAAAGTCGGAAATTAAGAGTCAGAGTCCAACAAAGCCAAGATTAAAAAATAAAAGAATTAATGCCTTTACAGTTCCTGTTACTGTAAAAATTATGAATAATATTTCTTCTGACTATACTGTTATTGAGGTCAGCGGGAAAGACAGACCAAGCATTCTTCATGAATTAGCAAAAGCTATAAATTTTTTAGATTTGAATTTATTTAGAGCGCAGGTTGCAACCTTTGGTGAGAGAGTTGTCGATGTTTTTTACGTCTTAGATTCTCAAAATAAAAAGATAGAACATCATAATTCAAAAAAATCGATTGAAAGAAAGCTTTTACAGGTTCTTGGTGATGACTGATAGCTCTAATAAGAATTCATTATTTAAGCCTACATTATTAGTTGCTGGTTTAACTTCATTAAGCCGTATAGTTGGTCTTATAAGAGATGTTTTAATTAGCAACGTTCTTGGCGTAAGTTATATAACAGATATATTTATAGTTGCCTTAAGAATACCAAATATTTTTAGGAGAATAACAGCTGAGGGAGCTTTTTCTTCTGCATTTATTCCTATATTTTCAAAGAAATTAACCTTGAATAAAATTTCTGCTATTAAATTTTCAGAAGATATACTTTTTGCATCTTTGGTTGTTATGATTTTAATAACTTCCCTTCTTCAAATTCTAATGCCTTTTATTATTTATTTTATTGCCTATGGTTTTATAGATGATCCAGTAAAATTTAATTTGGCCATTAACTTTTCTAGAATTACAACACCTTATATTTTACTTGTATCTCTATCTTCAATTGGAATCGGAATTCTTAATTCTTTAGGAAGATATTTCGCATCATCTTTCGTACCAATTATTTTTAATGCCGTTTTGGTTTCTGTATTATTACTTCCAATAGACAATATAACTTCTGTAGGCTATCTCATGTCTTTTGGTGTTATAATTTCAGGTATAATTCAATTTATACTTGTTTTTTATTTTTTATATAAAAGCGGATACATACTAAAACTAAAGAGACCAGAAAATTTAAACTTAATAAATAAATTTTCAGTCGTTGCAAAACCCCAAATTATTACTGGACTCGTAATGCAGGCTAATATTGTTTTATCGGGTATAATTGCCTCTTTTGTAGAGGGTGGAATATCAATTTTATATTATGCTGAAAGACTATATCAGCTTCCACTTGCTTTGTTTGGCATTTCTATTGGAACTGTTCTTCTACCAACATTAAGTAGTTTAGATATTAGAAAAGATTTTGATAAAATTAATCCAATAATTACAAATATAATTAAATTCTCATTAATTATGATTATACCTTCCGCTGTGGGGCTTTCAATAATATCAGTTCCATTAATATCTGTAATTTATGAACACGGAATGTTCAGTGAAATTAATACAGTTAACGTATCAAAAGCACTTATAGCTTTTTCATTGGGCTTGCCTGCATTTGTTCTTATAAAGATTTACTTACCTATTTTTTATTCTATCGGAGACACTAAAACGCCGTTATTCTATAGCATAATATCTATATCTATAAATTTAATTCTAGCCTTGTTACTATTTCAGCCCATTGGCATTGTTGGTATAGCTTTATCAACATCTATTTCATCATGGTTAAATTTATTTCTACTAATGTCAGGATCAAAAAAATATAACATTAATATATCGCTAGAAAAAATTTACAGAGATTTGTTTAAAATAATTCTATCTGTAATCTTTATGTCATTGTATATAATAATAATCTCAAAGTTTCTTTTTCACCTTCCTCTTATTTCACAGTTAGTATTCTTGGTGATATCTGCATCCATTATTTATTTTTTAGTTTTGTTTGTGTTAGGTGTATTTAATAAAAATGATATAATTAGTATTATTAAAAATTAAAAAGGTATTGATTTGCAGGATAAAAAAAAGAAGGTAGTTTTTTCAGGTGTTCAGCCAACGGGCGCCCTTCATCTTGGAAATTATTTAGGTGCAATTAAAAATTTTGTTCGACTTCAAGAAGATCATGATTGCCTATATTGTATTGTGGATCTGCATGCTATTACAGTTTGGCAAAATCCTGATGACCTAAAATCTAATATTTTAGATGTGGCCTCTATTTATTTGGCTTCAGGAATAGATCCTAAAAAATCTTCTATATTTGTTCAGTCTACTGTCCCGCACCATGCCGAATTAGCATGGATTCTTAATTGTATTACCAGAATTGGTTGGCTTAATAGAATGACGCAATTTAAAGAAAAAGCTGGAAAAAATAGAGAAAATGTATCTTCTGGTTTATATACTTATCCAAATTTAATGGCGGCAGATATTTTACTTTATTTCTCTGACTTAGTCCCTGTTGGCGATGATCAAAAGCAACATTTAGAGCTAACTCGAGATATTGCTCAGAAATTTAATAATGATTACTCAAAATTTGATGGGACTGATTTTTTCCCTATACCTGACCCTTTGATACTAGATGAGACTTCAAGGGTTATGTCCTTAAGAGA
>Ga0222719_10000337_pt1 | contig 47445 bp, 46 predicted proteins | sample C33_34DmetaG_FD_165039 | JGI IMG/M metagenome (GOLD analysis project Ga0222719, IMG submission 165039) | Estuarine water microbial communities from San Francisco Bay, California, United States - C33_34D | ecosystem: Environmental > Aquatic > Marine > Unclassified | place: USA: California...
AAGTGTTGCACCTTCATCGATAAGACTCTTAACAATTTTTCCATAAGGTGTATCCATGATTTTAGCTTTTCCGATAAAGTTATCACCATCTCGTTTAAGCTCTTTAATCATATGCGATACACGATCTAGATTAATTGTTGGAGAATCAGGATGTCCTAACTCACCGAATGCGCGATTTTTACTCACGTATTCTTCATTGTAGCGTTTGATTTCTTTATCCAAAATTTCTGTTGGATAAACACGTCCGTTACGATTCTTTAAATTAGATTGAAGAAAGATTCCTTCAATAAAATATTCTTTACCTTTACCTAGTTTTTCTTCAACTAAGTAACTAACCTCTTCGGTATGTTCTTTAATTAGTCTCATCTATTATGCTCCCGCTTGAGATTCATCATCATAGACACCATAGGTGCCTGTTTCGATGTTATTTAAGAATCCAGCTTGTTTACGTAATGTTAACCACACTGTAGCAGTGCCGCCAGATATTGCTAAATTTATATTTGCAGTATTTTCCTGATTATCTACCCAACCTGATGCAAATTCTTCCCCATCAACACCTTCAGTAGAAAATGTCATGACATTAGTTGAATCTCTTGTAACGGCTACAACTGAACTTGTTGTTCCTGCATATCTAACACCAGCAATATTAACTGTTGCAGTTCCTGACTGTGTTTGATTTGCATTTGCTAATGTTGATAGATTAATTGTTCCAGTGTCTCCAGCATTTCCAGTCATTTTTACTACAACTTCGTGGCTTGAATTCTTAATTATAACAGGTGTTATTGTAGCCATTTATTATTCTCCGATTTGCTTAATTACTTCTATAAAGTTATCTTTTGTTTGTCTCATATGTTCAACTACATCTGAATGATCTTGGAATAGTTGTTTTAACACATCATTTGTTTTATGAGATATAGCAATTGTACTATTATCTTCAAGTTTATAATCTATTTTACCTTCAACAAGCTGATCTAACTTGTTAAGATTTCTTATATCTTCAACAACTGGATCAAGTGTAAAAAGTTTAGAAGAAGCAAGATCTATGTATGATTCTATTAATGTATCAGTAACTTTAACGTCATGGTATTTCTTAATAATATCAACTATTTTATTTTCAGATAACTCTTCGTATATTTCAGTTTTAACTTGCTCTTCCAGTTTTACAGTGTCGTATTGTTGCTTAATATAATTTCTTGCTTCTTCTAATTCAGCAAATTTTGTTTTTACATTTCCAATGAATATATTACCATCTTCATCCTTTTGGATAATATGATCATAGCATCGAAGCTGTTCAGTTATCTTTTCTCCAGATAACTTTCTGCTAAACTGAGAAAAATACATTAAACTTCCTGTTCTTGAGTTTCTACATCTGGTGCTGGCTCTTCAACCGGCGCATCAGCGGTATCTTGTACTTCTATGTCTAATTCATCTGTTGCAGCTTCAAGATCAACAACTTCATCTTGTGTAGCATCTTCTGCTGCTGCAATATCTTGTTCATCTTCTATAGACAAGTCTTCAACTTCTTGAGACTTAAACATGTTTTGCGCAACATCTTGTCTCATTGTTTCTAATTGATCTGAAACTCTTGCTGCCATTTCTTTATTAAATGCTGTATCAATTGCTACTGAATCTCCAGAATCGATCGCATTAATAATATCTTGTACACCACTCATAATTATTCTCCATTATCTTGAGGTTGTTCAGGTGCTTCTTGATCCTGTTCAACCGGTTCTTCATCTTGAATCTGAGCATCGATATCTTTAATTTCGTCCTCAGACTGTCTCAATATAAATCTTCTTATATATTCTTGTGAATAGTACTTACCAACGTATTGTTCAACATTTTGTAATGTTTGAACTCTATTCATCAAAATTTCAGAATCTCTCATCTCAGCAAAGTGGTTATCTTCTTGAAAATCAAATCGAATATCTTGAACGATATCATCCCACTCTTCTAATCTTATAATACCTTTAGCAACGAGCTGTATCTTTAATGTTTCTGAAAATACATGCGAGAATTTTCTTCGTATTCTCTCAATGAATTTATTAAATTTAATTTCATCTCGTGTAATTTCATTTGCTCTACCAAGACTAAATCCTTGTTGAGGTTGTAATCTTGAAATAGGAACATTTAAAGCTTGGAATAACTTAGTCTGGAAGTATTGAATATCTTCAATTTGTCCAAGACCTTGTCCGCCAGGCAATGTAGTAATCTCAGTACCTTTACCGCCTTCTCGGCGTGGCATCCAAAAATCTTCCATCATACTCAGGTGTTTACGATCATCTCGTATTTCACCTGTTGTTGCATCATAAACAACTTTATTTCTAAATTTATTCATGATATCGTTAACGTACTGTTCTGCCTTCATTTTAGGCAGGTTACCAACGTCAACATAGAACACTCGTCTTTCTGGTGCCCTTGAAACTCGATAGATGACTAAGGCATCTTCGATCATTTTTAATTGGTTTACTGGTTTAATTGCTTTATGTAAGTGACCTAACATCATGCCTGTGTTAGAATCTACTAAACCAGATGGTACAAAGACCACTGAATCTAAACTTAACTTAACGCCTTGAGATGTATTTTCGTTAATGCCTTTGTCGTTATAAATGTAGTATTCTTCTACAGATTTAACAACTTCTACACCTTTATCATTGCGTTCTTTTTTGACATTTTTGATCTTACGTACTTTTCGTGGATCAATTTGTCTCAATTCTACAATACCCTTTTTAATATTAGCAGGGTCTAATAAAATATGATAGTAAAGACGACCATCAATATACCATGACCTAAACATGTCATGGCCTTTTTCATTGAATTTATACAGGCGCATAACCTGATTAAATTCTTCTCGTATAGCCTTTTTAATATTATCTGATAAATCTACATCATCTAGTACGATATCGACAGGTGCTTCATCATTATTTGCTGTAATAGCTTCATTGACAATATCTTCAATTGCACTATCACAATCAGAATATTGTGAAATTTGTCTATATCTTCGTATAAGGTCATTCTCATTCTTAATAACACCCTCAATATCAACAGTCAGGCCATAATAGCCTGACGTGCTAGATGTCATTACCGTAGAGCCATCATCAGCAGCAGGAGCTACAATTGCTCCTTGCTGTGATTTAACCTTTTTACGCTTTATCTCAAATCCGAATATATCCATAATATACCTTTTATAATAAAAACACTACTTAGAAAGGTAGTGGGAATGTACCGATAGGTGTATCCACACTTACATTAACACCGAAGTTAGAACCTTCAGTTGTGTTAGATGTCCAGTAGTTGTATGTCCATTCAACATCAAATGTTTCGATTACATTATTTGCATCATAATCCAGTGTAATTGGACCAATTACTGTTGGATATGCATCTCTAAATGTATAAGATTTAATAGCAGCACCATTTCTATCTAATTGAGTTACTAATAAGTCAACTTGATAATCACCTGGATTAGTACGTCCATCTGTTTGACTGTGATTCATAATACCATCTGACCAACGCTCTAGAGCGTTACGTACAGCAAATGTGGTATCATTATACGCAGTAATAGTCCATGGTGCAAATGTTCTTTCTCCAGCAAAGTTAACTTGACGGCCTCTATAGAAAACCTGAGTATTATCAATTGTAGATTGTGGAAGCTGTGAAGCTTTACACATAAATTGAGCATTCAGACCAACTAAAGTACCGGCAGTAACAAAGTTAGGAAAAGATAAATCCACACGGAACTGATTAGGACGAGCACCGCCACCAATCATTTGTGCTTTAAAATCGCTTATGTTTGCCATTTTATTTCCTTTTAATTACTCTTTATTATTTATATACTATGCACCAATTTCTTCAAAACTTACATCGCTTCGTGCAGCAACGAAATTAAGTTGAATGAAGTTAATTGAGCGATTTGGTTTAATAAAGATATCGGCAACAAACTCGTTACGATCGATAACTTCACCAGTATTATTAGAATCATCACATTTAACACGATAGTCTACAATACCTCTTCGGCCTTGTACATCACGTAAAAATGGTTCTACTAAGTTCTTAAACTGTGCTCTTGTAAATGAATCGTTAAATTCAAATAATTGATATCTAGCAGCAATAGCAATTGCTTTTTCAAGAACAATGAATAGTCTACGAACATTAATACGATCAAACGCAGATGGTTTAGACAATAGTGTTTTATCACCAAATAATACTGTTCCTTCTCCTGGGAATGAAACTACTGGATTAACACCAGATTTATAAAGATTATCTCTTTCAGTTTGTCCAGGATTAACAGCAAGTTTAACTACGTTTTTAATTTGACCACGGTTTAAACCGCCTGGTGACCACCAAGCATCGTTAGTATAATCTGTTCTAGCAGCTAGACCGGCAATATCGCCATTTAATGGTACCCAACGATATGTGTCATTGTAGCGGTCATACTGATATTTGTAACCTGTATCCATAACAGCATATGAAGAAGGATTTAATGTATCTCTATATGCAATTATTTTATTTACAGCATCAGAACCAGAACCTTTAATATAACCACCGGATGTAACATCTTCTGGAGATATAAATGCAACGCAATCTTTTCTTGATTCAACAACATTATCAATAATATAACCTGCAACGGTTGTTGAAGCTTTACCAGCTAAAACTAATGAAATGTCATATAGATCTGAATTAATAAACTCAGAATATGCTGTCATTATATTTCCATCAGTAGGAGCTGTATCAACAGTTCCACCGTCGAGTTTAATTGTAATACTATCAGATAAATCTTTATAGCCATAACCAGCAATAGGGCTAGTACCTGCATCTTGTAATAAACCAGCGTCTGTAATAGTACCTTGGCTAGCAGTAGATGTAATTGCTTGATTAGAAGGATGATCCATCCACCAAACATAACGTGATTGTGAATTAATAACATTTTTATAATAGTTATTAGAACCATCTTCAGCTTTTGCATCTAAAGCTTTTGAAACATATGCATATTTTTCTAATATAGCATTAGGTGTTCCTGTTATAGCACCATCTTTATCAATAACAATAATATGCATTTCATCAGCCTGTGAGCCTTTACTTAATACATAAGATGATGTTTCAGGATATCCATCAAATTCATCTTTATATGCCCAATTTGCATATGTAGCACCGTCTGCCATTGAAACTTCAATTGAGTTTCCTAAATCGCCAGGATATTTTGCTGCCCATTGACCAACAGCACCTAAACCATTTGAATAATTGTCTTGATAATCTTCAAAGTTTTTAATTTTAATACCTTGAGGAGTTAAAGTTAATGATACTGTAGCTGGTGTACCTACTGTTCCACCTGTAAGAGTTACAGTAGCAGTAGTTGGGACAAGTGTTGATTCATCATAAGTATATCCACTACCTTGATTAGTAACTGTTATAGCAGTTACAACGCCATTATCTACTGTTGCAGTAGCAGTAGCTTGTGTACCACCATCAATATCAGGTGCAGAAATTGTAACAGTTGGAGCTTCAGTATAAGAATCTCCACCAGAATCAACAGTAATAGCAGTAATTGTTCCAGTTAGGGAAGATACTGCATTAAGTGATGTAGTATCTACACGTGATACTAATAAATTGTTTGTATATGAAAGGAAGTTTGCTGCGGTAAAGAATGAAGTGCTTGTACCTAAATTTGGTGCGCCGAATCTTTCTACAAGTACATTCTCAGATGTAACTGTAACAGGTTCTTCAACTGGACCCCAAACAAATGTACCAGCAAAAGCACCAGCAGATGTAGAAACAGCAGGAACAATGTTAGTTAAGTCCTGTTCTGTTACCAATACTCCCGGAGATAATTGAAACGCCATTATGTTTCTCCTTATTTAATGTAATATTAGAGTTTCCTCTATACCTTTATTTATATTTTATTAAACTTTAAAAGTTCGCCAAAACTTTATCACGTTCGTCTTCTCTGCCATCATCAAAATACCCAAAAGGAGTCATTTCTTCCTCAATCTGTTTAATTTGAGAATCATACATCTCTTGTCTCATATTAACATCATTTAGGTCTTTAAAGTACGGATTTGAAGTCAACCAACTAAATAATACTAAAGTCATGACCAAATCATCATGGTAACCTTCATCAGCAGCATAACTCCCCCGCTTTTCGATAAAAGTTGATAGTTCAGCAATGGTATCTACATCTTGTATTAGTAGTTTATTCTCTTCAACCATTGACTTCAAATTGGTACAACCAATTCGTTTTACTTTTCTGTCAGTTTGCACGCCAAGTTGTGTTTGACCACCGCCGAAACCACCGGAAACAACCTGGCCATTTGATCCACGATTGACGAAAAGTATATTCTCATACTCAAGCTCACTATAAAGTATAGTAGGAACTTGCTCACTTGAGTTTACTTCAATTAAAACGTATGCGTTATTATATTCTGTTGCTATTTTATGTATTATATTTGGATAAAGCAACGGACTTATTTTATTGTCTCGATATTTACCTACTTGAACATATGGTACTTTTGTAATATCTATAATATTAAACGCAGAATAATCGCCTCCAACACCCTTTGCAGTATCGGCTACGATAACATAATTATGTCCTTTTTCAGGCTTATTGAATATATCTAAGCCATCTTTAGTATATTTATCTGTTTTAGGTTTTAGCTTGGCAATGACGTCTGCTCTTATTAGAGTCAAACTTGAACCAAGAAATGTGCATAAAACCTCTTGGTTAAATTTTAATTCGCCAAGCTGTCTTTTTTGTTCTTCTGCCCACTTTTCATCTCGACCAGGAATTTCTGTATATGGTATAAATAACGGTATAAAATCATTATTACCTTCTTGAGCATCATTCCAAAACCTCCAGAAATGATTATAACCTAATGGTGTAGAAGATAATAATATCTTTGAAGTTGTGCCTGCAGAAATTGTTGGATAAACCGAAGTAAAAAAGTCTTCTGCGACATTATTCGGTATAATCGCAGTCTCATCAACATATAACATGTTAACAGATTTGCCTCGAATACCAGAACTTGATGTAGCGGCCGTAAATACTTTTGAATCGTTTTCTAATTCAATATCACCCTTGTTCCATACAACAACCCCCTGTTGCATCCATTTAGGCAGATTTTCATACATTAATTGATATCTGTTAAGTACTTCCCTCGCGGCGGTTGCTTTGTTTGCCAATATGGCGACCGTCTTCGCATTTTGAAATATAGTGTACCATAGAATGTACGCAGCAGATGTGGTAGTCTTACCCTGCTGCCGACCTTCCATAAGAATGACTTTACGATTTTCATGTATTACTTTCACCTTATTACGTTGACAATCATATAGTTTAAATAATTGTAAACCATGATCCAATGTAATTATTTTACAATAATTTTCAATAAAATATATAGGATCCTTGGAGCACTTAACATATTCCTTTACATTTTCTTCTGTAAATGGAACTTCTACTCCTGCTGCTTTTAAATTAGGATTGCCTAAATATATTTGAGCCATTAAAATTGAGCTTCCCAGTTCTCTGTCAATGGATCATCAGGAGAAGGCTGAGTTGCTGTGTATTTAGTATTAATAGGATCACTAAGATTAACATTAGTTGTTGTAATAATACCTTGTTCATTAACATAACCATATACATTTGTCTTCATTTGGAAGTTTAATGTATGCGTTACAAACCTTCTGGTCTGAAAATCACCATCATATTCATCATTGACTTGTACAGATTGTAAGATAACGGGTACATCTTGTACAATATCTAAAGCCGGTAATGCATTAACTGCTAGCGTATAATCAGGAGTAAATATTGGTAGTATTTGCTCTAAAATTTGTAAACCGTCTTCTTGTGTTTTTGAAATAATATATAAACTAATATCGATATTATATGGAGCTGGGCTAAATACAGATTTCTTATTTGTACCATTTAAATTCTCACATGTAATCTTATTCAGTTTATTTGTTTTTCTTGTTGAGTCATAAGCATAACTTACAATTTCAAAACTCATTCTTGGTAGAGAAACATAAGTATGATTATTTAATGATGGATCTCCATCTGTACGCACTAACCACTTTTCTTTAGGCGCATATGCAAGAGGAACCTGAATTGTTTGTTCTACTTGGCCTTCATTATTTGCCCGTTGTATTCTTATATCAGAGAATAATCGACCAAATGCTATAATAGATTTTCTTATAGCACCATGATAATATGATTGATTATTTAACATTAATTAACTTCTCCGAATGGGTTATCTTCTGAGAATAAAATATCATTTGCCTCTTCTTTAAATTTATTATTATCACCAAATGAATCTTGGTTATCTAAGTTCTCAATAGAAGCTACTGCAGTGGCTCCATTGCCACCGCCACCGCCAGATATAGTCACTCCAGGCGCAGATGTATATCCAGAACCAGGATTTGTTATTTCAATTCTTACTACATTATCTTCAGTTTGTCCAGAACCGAGATGGGCTATTGCTGTTGCTGTTGTATAACTTGATGGTGCACTGATAGTTACATTAGGAGCTTCTAAGTATCCAGAGCCTGGCTCAGTAATAACAATGCTTGTTACTTTATTATTATTCACAGTTGCTGTAGCTGTTGCCGGTACCCCAGATGTAGGAGCATCGATAGTAACTGTAGGTGGATCAGTGTATTCAACTCCTCCATATGTTATATCTATTGCAGAAATTTGTCCATGATAATTAATTGACGCCGTAGCGGTTGCTGTAGATTTAGTCACGCTTGGCGGATCAATAGTAACAATTGGAACTTCACTATAATTATTTCCTTCATTAGTTATTCTTATTTGTTTCACAGTACCATTGGCAATTACATCTGTAGAGAAAGATTTGAGAGACTCAAAATCATCAATTGGTTTAACGCCAGTTTGAATTCTTTCAGAAGCATATTGAAAGAGTTCAACTTCGAGTTTATATACAAAGAGTTTACCAATTTGATAGAATGGATCTTGATGTTGTACAAACTTAATTTCAAATAAACCATCTGTTAATGGGAAATATAAGAGATCGCCTTCATTTGGTCGTGATGGAATAGTAGTAACACCAAATCTACCAACTAATTGTTCCCATCTTCTTCGTGCTACGGTTAGTGTAGCAGATTGTTCCATCATCATTCCGCCGAATCTCTGAATGAATGCGCCTTGTCCTTCGAATCCTTCCGCGTTTTCAAGGTACATTTCAATTGCAAAGGCTTTCTTAAATTTAGAAAGTCTATCTTCGCCTAGGATCTCGTCTTTAGCTACAAGTTCACGTGGAATATAATAGAAATTTTGACCATATATGCCAATTGATTCTACAATAATATCTTCATGTACTAAATGTTCTGACCTATTGCCGTGACTGAAATATACACTTCTTGGCATTGGTTATCCTAAAAAGAATTCTAATGGAGCTGATTTATTAACAAGTTCTTCTTCTAAAGCACTTATTTCGTTTTGAGCTTCATCATAAAGTTGATTACCATCAAGTGTTACGCCGCCTGGTAGCGAAATACCTGAAAATTTCTTAATGTTTGTTGCCCATTGTCTTTTGATTAATGCTGTTGCATAGTGTCTGAGCCATGGTTCATTCCATATTTTAGACCATTCTGTAGGGTCTAATGCTCTATAACATTCGACAATAAGGTATTCACCAAGGATTAAGTCTGTTTCCCAGTTAATATCTAAGAATAAACGTCCTTGCATGCGGTTGAATCGATATAGTGGGTGACCATTGAGTTCTAAATCAAGTAATGCAATATGACTCATAACCTGTTTGTAGTAAATCAATGAAACAGAAGTTAAGTCGTATAAGTCATTTAATCTTAATTGGTATTGTAAATCAAATAAGTTCTTAGATGATGTAACACCAGAAAAAGGAATAACTCGATTAATACCATATACTAAGTCTGGCAAATCGATATATTTGTTATCATATGTACCTTTAGTGACAGCATTTAAAGCAGCAAGTGTCGCGGTAATTGTACCATTACTTATAACTTCACCGTCTTGGAAATCACCACGAATATTACGTACAACTAATGTATTACTATTTGATTCTACGTATCCTGGATCTTGAGTTGGGTCAGCTTCCCTTACAAGTTCCGCTGTAGCACCGGATGTTTGACCTGTTATGATGTCTGAAAGCTTAAAATCACCACCATTATTTGTAGTAATTGTAATACGTGAAGCAGTAATTTGTTGTTTAAGATAAACTCTTTCAATACCATCATAATGATATTGTCTCCAATACTCAATCGCTTCATCAATGCGGTCTTCTACTTGAGAATCATCAATGTTAATTTCTATGACAGGCTCACCTAACTGTCTTAAACAGTATTCTGTAAATTGATCTCTTGTGGTAGGTATTGCCATTTGATTTTCCTAGTTATTCTTTTTATTATTTATAATACATTATTGTTGCCATACTAGAGTGCTTCCTAAGTATATTGCAGTAATTGTTTTTTCTGATCCATTTGCATCATAAAACCTTACATCAGTTGGTTGTTGATTGCCCACATAAAATAAGTTTGTACCAGATGGCGGAGTAGAAGCGCCGAATGATATAGGATAAACTTGTGTAACTGTTGATGTATCATCAGCATAATCGTATAATTTATCACCAGTAATTCCAGCAATGCCAGTTAACTGTGTGGAGTAATATATTGATATAGCTGGTTCACTTGACGTAGCACTAATAAAAGCATCATCTATACCAAAGTTTTTAATATCTGCTGACATTATGTTATACTAAAGGTATTAAATGCAACAGAACAATTTGCAGTTGATGTTTTAGTCATAACAACTTCAGCAAATAGTTGTGATACAAGGGCAGCTTTAAGCTCTCCAGGAGAAAATGTATCACTAAATAAAATAGTAGTGCCGCTTACAGTAGGTGTAAGTGTTTTAAATACTACTAAACCAGATGACAATCCATATGCATATAAATTAATAGTAATATCAACACCTGGACCAGCAGTCGTGTTAAAAAATGTTTCAAATGTATAATCACTTGTTGCATTACTAAAATTTGGAAGTTCTAACCTATACATTTGCTTATATGAATAGCCATTTGATGTCCCAAATAATCTCCAACACGTTTTACCTGAAAACGCAGATGGGCTCTTATATTCAATTGCAACTGGAGCATAACTATTATTGGAAAAATACGCGTGTGGAATAAGGTTAACTGCATTATTACTAGTGCTTTCATATGCAACAAAGAATTTATTGCCTGAACTATCCTGATAAGATTGGTTCCCTGCGGCAAGAGAAGAGGCAGGAGAAGATGATACAGTATCAATAGTTTCTCCAGCATTTTCTATTACTAGTTCATTAAACCAAATACCCTGCACTTCATAACCAAGCGTCGCTGATTTAAGTATACTGTTTGAATTACAATATAATTTATATGCTGTTGTATCTGTAATACCTCTTCTACTAGGAAGAGATAAGTAATTAAATCCAACATCCCCATCATAGTATGAATAGGTATTACTGTTAAACTGTGGAACATCTGTTGAGTCTATTGTTCCAACAGATTCATTTACAACATTAATTTTTCCAGAAAACTCAATATTGCTAGAAGATCTTCTAGTTTCATATTCAAAATCATTTTCAATAGTTAAAATAATGTTTGAATTATAATTACCCGCACCTCTAAGTTCTAGACCATATTCTCCAAAAAATTTTTTCAATCTAATATTAAGTATAGCTGAATCAGATTCTTGAGAACCAATATAATTGAAATCAAAATAAAATCTATAGTATCCATGCATAATAGTATCAATAAACACATCTGGAGAATATGTTGTATTTCCAGCAGACCTAAGAGCGTACGATTGATATTCTTGATATGCTCCATGAATTGCTTGACCTATACGCATTCTACCCGGCTTTACTGATGTAGTTGTCCAATCAGTTAAATTAGATGGATCATCAGCTTGTCCACTAGACACGTATTGATAATAACCAGGAGAATAATTGCAACTAACTAAAGCTTTTACTGCTAGATCAGCTGCATATATTGCCATATAGCGATTATATCCTGATGCAAAAACAAGAGTATCTTCACAATCTACCCAAAATCTATTATAGTTATAGTCATTATTATTATTATTGTATCCAAAATGGAAATTATATGAGGTATCTAATACAATATATGTAATACCGTTTTGTTGTGTTTCACTTGTCCAGCCTGCAGTAACTTTAGCAGGATTTGAAGAGAAACTACCATAATTAGCAATCCTATAATCAAATGTAGCGTTACCAGTACTTTTACTATTTGGGTTTGTTATTCTATAATTCGTATTAAATACATCATATCCTGCATTTGTGTCCAATTTAGGATATGCAGCCCACCAAGTTGATACATCACGAACACCTCTAATATAATTACTAGAATGTGTATAGCAATAATATTCAGGGTTGTTGTTATAAAGGCCAGTAACTTTTAAAAATTGATTTGTATCTGATCCAACATACCATCTGTAATCTTCATTGCCATCATTTGATGTTGATGAATATGCTCTGCCTGTGACATTCCAAAATGAAGAATCAGATAGACCTTTAATTCTTATTTCATCTCCTTCATTTATTGAACTTTGACTTAAAGCATTAGACCCATTCATATCCCACCAGCTATATGGGGAAGTGTATGTACCACTGCCAGAACCTGTAGTTCCATGAATACCGCCATTAACAGTATCTAAATAAGGATCAACCCAAATTATAGCCATCTTTTATTTCCTGTATTTTATTATTAAATTCTTCATTAATTTTTGCATTTATTTCATCAGTAATATTAATATGTCCATCTTCATCCATTTCACCATCTTTTTGTATTGCAAATTGGTGAGTGTCTAAAATGCTCCAATAAATAGAATCCTCGGAACCAAGCACATCAACTTTATATAATAATTGATCCGCAAGTTCTATATCTAGATGAAATTTCCAATCATGCTCGTTATTAATTTTAATATCCATAATATATCCTATGTAACTGTAACACTATTATATGCAACTTCTGATGTATCTGCAGAAGTTTTTGTAAATTCGTGTGCAACAATTAACAATCCAGCCTTATTTGTAAGTGTAGATGAGCTGAGTGTAGTATTGCACGTAATTGTGGTACCATTGACTGAACCAGAAACATTTGCAACCTGAACAAATCTTTCAGTTGATGTATCATACAAATATAATTTATTATTCAAAGTCACACCAGGTGTTGAAGTAGTCGTGTATTCAGCATTAAATGTAACATTGCTAGAAAATGTTGGCATATCATAAGCAACAACATCTACATATGTTTTGCCATTTGTTTGAGTAAAAAATCTTACTGCTTTTTTGTAATTAAAATTTGGGCTGTTATATAACATTGCTGCATATCCAGTTGAAGTTGGTTGCAACATTGTAACTGGTAGCATTTTTCCTGGCTCTTGTCTAACATTTAATCTCAATTGCCATGGATAAACATTACTTAAAGTAAATTCAATAGGAGATATAGTAGTGTCTTCTAATGCAACACCTTTAGTGTCTAAAGATTCAATAAATCCTGAATTTTGAAATAAACTGGTGTATTGAATTTGTTCAAACAATCCAGTTGAACAGAAAATTTTATCATTAGTATTAGTGCCTTTTATACCCTCTACCACATTGTATTGAAAAATATAATATAAATACATTGAAGCCTCTTTTGTTAAACTCCAAGTTCCACCACTAAGAGTCAAATATGAATCTCCACGGGTTCCTATTAATGCATTGTTAGCAATATTACTTCTCCGCTCAGCACTAAGGCTAGAATTGAAGAGGAATCCTGCAGGACTATTATCAGCAACTTCAAGATTCCATCCATCCGCAAGTTCAATTATCGGGGCATAGGATAGACCAAATGCAAAACAAGAATATCCATAATATTCTTTTAATTTATATTTAATATTATCCATATATGGATATATTCGATCCTGTGATGCGCCATAGTCACACCAAAATGATATATCTAGAGTTGGTTCAGTTAAATGTGGGGAATTCTGAGCACCGTATAGATTAAACTGACTATTAACAGCAACTAATGAATCTATTGAAATGTCTCCCATATTATACCCCGCAGGCATATTTGCAGTATTTGCGTTTGCGTTTGCACCACTGTGCATAGTCCATACACTATAATTTTGTCCTGCATCAGCAATTGCTTTAAACTTAACAACAGCACCAAACACATACCAAGTACCGGAAGAACGATATCTAGACATAATTAGTGTGTCTAGACAATCCCATATTGGTGCTGGATATGTTGCGTGGTTTGTTTGTGTTCCCCAGTAACAGGTTGAGCCAAATACGCTTGTAGAATTAGCATCTAAAACTGTAATACCGTTTTGTTGTGTTTCACTTGTCCATCCTGCAGTAATTATAATTCTAGCAGTTATATATCGTAAAATTTCACCGGTGGATCCACCATTTATATTAACAGTAATCTGATATCTATCATCAAGGGGAATATACCCATTAGACACATCTATTGGGCATAAATTTGGATACCATGTTCCATCATTAACAATCGTTCTAATTCTATCACTTGATGTATTGTGGTGTTTATAATAAAAAGTTTTACCTGTAACAGCCCCTCTATCTTGTTGTTTTAATTTTACAAGCTTATGATCATCTCCGCTTGTAAAATAAAGCGATGGTTGATAATATCCATTATAATCTGTGCGAAGTGAATAATCTGTAGTTTGGTTACTTTGTTTAAATGTTGATGAATTTGCAGGCGGAAAAAAGGCATCTTCAACTAGTCCTTTAAATCTTAATTCATCTCCATCTGACCAACCACTATAATTAGTTTGATTATTTAATTCTGTTAACGACCAAGGAGAAGCATATGATCCATCACCACTTGATTGTCCTGATGTTGTGGTACCATGTATACCACCGGTTGAAGTATTTAAGTATGGATCACACCAATGAATTGCCATAATTTATTCCTTAACTTGAAGTTACAACGTAAAGTGTATTTGAATCAGGTGTACCCGGCAATGATGTAACATTTACAACTGTGATAGTAGGTTTATTAGTAAGATCATCATAATCACCAGTAGTAGCAACTGTGGCTAATGTAGGTGTGCCTGATAAATCTGAATAGGAACCAGTAGTAGCAACTGTAGCTAATGAAGCAGCTGTTGCATAACTGGATAAATCTGGAGGGGTATATGTAAATGCACCTGTAGCAGTATCATATGCTAATGCAGCAGTTCCGACAGAATTTGTAGTAACACTCAGATCAGTAAGAGCAATACCACCTCCACCACCTGATTGCGCTACCCATGCATAATCAGTACCATCCCAACTTAAAACATAGCCAGAAGTAGGATTAGATTGGTTTAAGTGCGCGTCAACATCTGAATCTGAATAGCTTGATCCACCACCAATATTAGATGTACCTGAAACGGTAAGATTACCTGTAATAGTTACATTACCACCAATACTAGCGTTATCTGTAACTTGCAGGCCGTTTTTGACCAGAAAGTCTTTATCTGTTGTTGCCATTTAGTTTCCCTATCCACTAAATTAATTTATATTATTATTTATACATTTTGTATTCTATATTTTCATCATAATTACCATTGATTGATACTGTAAATGTAAAATTATGAGTATTTCCATTTTGTTGGTTTAAACCATATTTTCCTATATTTTCAGACCGAGTAGAAGAAGGATATAAACACATAATATTATTATTTTTAACATAATCGGTAATATTCATGTCCCAAGTTCTATTCCATTTAATATTTTCTTTAAGATTGTTCCATAATGTCTTACTAATTGACCAGGCCCATGGAGTAAACCAATTCCATTCAAAAATCTTTTCTTGTACACTCAAATCAAACTTGTGTGAAAATGCACATGTTATTAAATTTAAATCGTGCGTTTGATAAAAATATTTTAATGTATCATTTGCTATAAGTATATCTTCTTCTATACATACAACATGATCATAGCCTAAATTGAAAACCCTGTCTATCCCATCTCTATGATTTGCGCCGCATCCTAAAGGTATATCATTAATTTTTATTGTGTTAGAAGTTAAAGGATAATTAATGTTTTTTAAAAATTTAGTAGCAATTTTAATAATATTTTTATTATGAGAATCAAAATTAAAAAATAAATCATATTTTTCTAAATATAAAGTTTTAGAAACAGAATCCAATACTTGTTGAAAATATTCAGGTCTATTATATGCTATGAATACGATCGCTGATTTCATCTATTTCCTTATCAGTTAAAAATTTATCTATTTGTATATCATATGTTGTTGGTTCTACAAATACTTTATTGGTATCTTCAAATCTTCCTTTATCAATAGTATTCATCCATATTGTTTTATCTGGATTAAATATCTTTCTTATTTCTGGAGTAGGAGCAACAAAATCACATATCACAATCTTACCCTTTCTACAATCACTATTGGCTAATGCTTTCATTCTTCGTGCTTGTCTTAAACGTCCTTCTTCACTAAAATCCCAATCATCAAATGTTTCACGTATAACATCAGCGTTATACCACATTGATCCTTTAAACCTTTGGTGTAGTCTTTGTGCTAGCCAAGTTTTACCAGAACCGGGTAAACCACATATAAGTATCTTCATTAGAATCCTTTATTACGTTCTACATTAATAGCAATTGCTGTAACATCTACATCTGGCTTCTTATCATTCACTAATACTCTTTCACCACGAGGTAGATCAAATATAATATGATTAAATCTTATATTATTATCATTTAAGAATTGCATTGTTTGATCTCTAAATTTTTTAGGTCTTGCAGTAGTCAATATAATCATATCATCTGAATTAAATGTATTCCATAGATCTTTTACACCAGGCAATAATTCATCTCGATCTTCAGTAAATATGAGATTATATTTTAATATAGTACCATCTAGATCAAAAATATACGTTTTAGGGTGTGGTGATTTAAATTCAATATTCATATTGTTTTATTGGATAACCAATTAAATTAAAAAATTCTTTTCCTAAAGTATTAGTAATAACATTTTTTGCTTCTTGGGTGACTAATGGTGCGTTATATTTTAAATATGTTTTAGTTCTAGCCGGATCCCAATCACTGTTGTATGGAATATTTTTTCTTCTATATTTAATTAATAAATCTTCGTAATGAATTAATTTTGTTTTATCTAAAGTAATCCAAGACATATAAAAATCTTGGTAAAGCCTACACAATTCTTTTAAATTAATGTGATGAGGACCAAGATAATCTTTTTCATTGTGCAATTTATAAAATGGAAAATATTTTTTAATGTCCACCTGATTTCTAAAACATATTGATTCAACCCACGTATATGGATTCTTTATAATACAGAATACTTTATGACAATTAACCGGTATTGTTTCATCTCTAATTGAATGCTTATGATAAGGATGCACACAATCAGTTACATTACTAAAAATAGATGTAGCAAAATTTGTACCTGATCTTTGTAATCCGTTTAATAAAATCATTTATATATAAATGGATCTTTTTCTTTAGCTTTTTTCAAAAGTCTTTTTGATTTAAAGTAAAAGATAATTTTATTAATTAATTTGGTAAACATATTTCTACTCCATATTTTTTTGACCACCTTAATGCGTCTTCTTTTGAATTTACAAGTGGTTCACCTTTTATATTTAAACTTGTATTTAATAGCATAGGGCACCCAGTTTTTTCATACCATATTTGAAGTAATTTATATAAATCTGGATGATCATTTTTATTTACAGTTTGAACCCTACTAGTGTTATCATAATGAACAATTGCTGGAAATTTATTTGGTTCTAAACAATCTACAGTATATTGCATGTATGGGCTCTTAAATCCTTTATTCACATTAAAATATTTATGAACATATTCTTCTAATATAACTGGAGCAAAAGGTCTAAATGGTTCTCTGTGTTTAATTTTATTTACTCTATCTTTTACAGTTTTACCTCTTGGGTCTGCTAAGATACTTCTATTACCTAATGCTCTTGGGCCAAATTCCGCTTTACCACTAGCAACCGCAGTAATTTTATCTATTAATAATTTATTAATAATAGTATCTATAGGATATTTACCTTTTATATCATGCCCCAAATATGCTCCAGGAAAATCAATGTGTTCATTCCAATTTGATAACACACAACCAATAGCACTACCAGCATCTCCAGGGTTTGGCATAATCCATACATCATCATATAATTCAAATGACATAGTATTTGCAACACAATTAAGAGCACACCCTCCCATTATAACCAAATTATTTGAATCAATATTTGATTTCATCCAGACTAAAATAGTAACAAATATTTCCTCATATATCTTTTGAACTGATGCCGCAATATCATAATAATCTTGTTCACTTGTTAAATCAGGTCTCCATGATAAACACCCACGATGTAAGTTATTTTTAAATATAATGCTTGGATCATTTGTATTTGGAAGCTTTTCAAAAAAATCATTTTTAATATCATTATAATATTTTTTATAATCTCCTAAGGCTGCCATTCCCATTAAAATATATTCATGCTCTTGTGGCTTTAGATCTAATCTTTGTGTCATAGCAGAATACCAAAGACCTACACTATTAGGATATCCTTGTGAATATACCTTATTTAAACTATTATTCTTACCATGCCAAATGGTGAATGTTTCCCATTCACCTATACTATCTAAACATAATATTGCTGCATCTTTAAATGGACTCGTATAATAACCTGCAGCTGCATGACTTCTATGATGGGAACTAAATTTTAATTTAGTATTAATACCAAACTTTTTAAGGTGTGATTTAGGAGATTTTGATAAAAGTAAATTATATTGACCGGAATATAATTGTCTTGTCTTTTTTAATAAAGGCTTTTCATAAAAATGAATTTCATCAGGTCGTCCATATGCTAGAGCTTCTTTGATAATATCATCATTTAAATATTCATCATTTTTAACTCTACTGTATCTTTCGCTATGACTAGCAAATACTAATTTTTTATTATCAAATACCGCTAAAGCGGCATCATGGCTCATACCACTCCATCCCCATGTAATCATATTTTAAAATCCTAAGTTTTGTTTAACTTGTTTCCATCTATTATAAACTTTATTATTATATTCATATCCTGGATGACTTCCAGTGCGATGATGACCGTAATCTCTAGCAATATTATAATTAGTTTCATTAATTGTGCTCTTATTATTATTTGGAATTATTTTTTCAATAGATTTATCAAAATCATATTCTGGCAAAGGAGTAATATGCCACACTGGAACATTAGCATATTTGCATAAAGTGTCAACTTGTTTTTTTATTTCAACAAATGTTCCTTGCATTTGAAAATCGTTTTGCAAATAATTAATATATGCTTCATCATAATAGTTTTCAATAGGAAGCAACTTTGTTATACCATGTCGTATTATAGTATCACCATGTAAATATGACCAACGTGTTAAATGTGTCCAATTACAAATAATTAGTTTAGGTGGAGCTTTTTTTGATAACAATTTATTTAAATTAATTAATATTGTATTATTTGAACCTCCTGGAATAGCAGCATTTACAATGTCTGCATTTAATTCTTCAGATATTTTTGTAGAAAATAAATCTTCAGCTGGCATGCCAGTGCCGACCGTGTAACTACACCCAAAAACAGCAATATAATTTGACCAATCAATATCCTTAAATTCTTTCATTCTATATCCAAGAGAATTTATTTTATATGTTATAGGTTTATCATACCATATCCATTCTTTACCTAGATGTTCTCTATTTTTAACAAATAATTCTTGTGTATCAGTGTCATAGAAATCTAAAACCTTAGATTTATGATGATAAATTTTACTAACATCTATTAATAATTTTTCGTTAAGTAATAAATGATTTCTTTCATTACTAGATAACAATTTATTCTCAATTTCATCTAAACTTAAACCTGAGTTAACATAAGCATCTAATCCATTATTATCTGGATATCTTGCTAAAATTTTATGATACAGGCTAACAATTTTATCTTTTCTCGTCTTAAACATTTTATCTAATCTTTCTCGTCTTAAACATTTTATCTAATCTAACATCCATTCGTATTTTGTATTTTGCAACTCTCTACAAATTTCATCATAATTTGTAATATCATATTCAATGCCTTTTGATATTTTTTTAAGTGGTATAGTGTAATTATCATAGTGAGGAATTTTTATGTAATTTTCTATCATCTTTATGGCAACAAATGGATCATTTTCAATATGATCTTCATAAATAATATCCAAATAATTTACATTGTATTCTTGTAATTTTAATAATAATTCTTTTTGATCTTTCTCATATACATCAATATATTCATATATTGAAGATATATTATTTCCTCTAGGTAATATGGGATTATGATAATAATTAAATGAATCACCTTCATTTAGTTCACTATTCATAATGCATTCATTAAAAGTAAATTTAAATTTAAATTCTGTAGATTGATTATTGTCCTTGTGCCAAATCTTACTATATCGGGCTTTATAGTAACTTATAATCTGTTTAAGAATGTTTTTTCTTCTTATAATAATTAAATTTTTAAAATTATTTTTAATAAAATTTGCATGAATATCTATGTCATATATTTCAGAAATATATCCAATATCTAAATCACAATATTGAAAACATACTATTTTTTTATTTTTTGGTAACGCCCTAACAACTGGTTCCATAAAATCTTTTAATGAAACTTCTTTTGGCTTTTGGGGGTTTAATTTTAATCTTTGATTTGTTAATGACACTCTATCCGGCATATATGGTTCATTAATTGCATTTACTAATGGATGTTGTGTTAGAATATGGTCTACTGCAGTAGACCCTGATCTTGGATAAAATATTAATGGAATAATTTTCATTTTCTAATAATGTCCTCTTCATTGCATTCATCACCATATTGTATCTCAATAACACATAATGGTTCTATACCGCAGTTTTCTAACCTATGCCATGTAGTTCTAATAACATCATTAGAATTATGTCTATATAGTTTTTTCTCAAGTACTTCTTTGCCTTCATGATCAAGTGAATACACTGTTGCTTCACCAGATTCTACAAACCAATATTCAGATCTATGATTATGATATTGCATAGAAATGGATTTTCCTGGTTCTAAAATTAATCTTTTAACCTTAGATTCTGGTGATTCATAATATGTAATATATTCACCCCATTTTCTTTTAACTGATGGTTGATTCCATTCTTTAAGTATCCATGATGAACTATTCTTTTTATAATCACCACCAATACCAAATACAAATTCAACTCTTGGATTATCTTTAAATTTATCCATCTCCGGAATATTAGTAGATGTTCGATCTCCGCCATTAGCAAAGACAATAGTTTGATTTGGCCACATATCGAGTGCATACTGTATTGCATTACACGCTGTATTATCTGAATCATCAAATGATATAACTTCAAGTACATTCTTAAATTGATCTAGTACGGCTTTGCGTTCTTCAAAAGGCATAAATGATCGACCCTTTTTACGGGCTAACCATTCATCTGAATTTAATGCAAGAATAACTCTGCCAAGTTTTCTACATTCATCAATGCATTGAATATGACCACTATGTATAGGATCAAATCCACCACTAAATACTATTATCTTATCCATAATCATTTCCTAATTTTGCGGTTCTAAATACATGCTCCACATTAGAGATTCATCTTTAATATATTTATTATTAATTTTAAAATGGTTTGTTTGTATTTCATGCCATTTTGATTTACTAAATGTATCAATAATACCACCATTTAGTTTAGACTCAATTTCTTCTAATATTTCAATTGAAGGAATTTTTTCTAATAGAGGAAGAATTCTATTAATATCATCATCTGAATATTTCCACCACTGAATTTGCAAGAATTTATCAATAATATCTTTCTCAAAACGATATTTAATAAATTTAGCAGGATTCCCTCCATATATAGAGTATGCCGGAACATTTTTTATTACATTAGAATTTGCTGCAATTATTGCTCCATCTCCTATTGTTACACCGTGTTTTATATGTACATTTGCACCAATCCATACATCATTACCAATAATAATATTTCCCTTTGATGGATATTTTCTTATTTTTCTATGAGACACGTCCCAATTAGGCGTATGAAAGGGTGAATTAGTTCCTGTTTCTTTATAATGATCTCCATCACTTAAAAACATATGACAATTGTGGGCTATTGATGTAAAATTTCCAATATGTATTTCACTATTTACATTTTTTTCATAAAAAGTGTGTATTTGTATAGGACAAGTATAATAAGAATATTTACCTACGCTTTTAATTTGTTTCATACTAAAATCTATTAAATTTATGAATATTATCTAATTTTTGGTATTCTTTATAGATATCTAATTTTTCAAGCATTATAAACATTGCTTCAGCATCAACTCCTAATTGATCATTAGCTGGATACACTTTATGGTTTAATATTTTTCCATTATTTCTAGTTACAGCCCATGAAATAACTAAATCATCTGCCTTGTAACATAACTCTGGATACATTGCTTCATAGTTGAATATATCATACAATAAATTTATATCTATTATTGCAAAATTTGTGGCACCATAGCTAAATTCAGTATAATCGTTTGTAAACTGGTTCCAAACATCTTTTGTAATAATTGGTTGGGATTTTAAAAATTGCCGGCCTTGAAAAACTTTATATGTATTTTTTTCTTTTGTTTCCCATATTTTTTCTATAGAATCATTATTTAATATTATATCATCATCTAACAATATAATATATTGATTATCTGACAAATGTTCATTTATATAATACCATCTTTCAAAAGTCATTCGAGAATTATCGGCTTCATAAAAGTTTATATTAAAATGCCTTTTATATTTGTCAATCACAGATAAAAATAGATTATTATGTTTAGGATTATTTGAAATAACATGTAAATTAAAATCTACAGTTTGATTGATTAATGAGTCTAATACTTGTCTAAAATACTGTGGTCTATTATAAACCATCATTACAACATTAATATCATTCATATTTTTTCCATTACTATATCTTCATCCCATATATCAGATATTATATCCCATTTAAATCCAAATTTGACACTAATCTCATTAGCAAATTTAATTAATATTTCATTATTATTAAAGTTAGCCGCGCATTCAAAGATAAGTTTTTTATTTACTTTAAATTTTTTATTTTCCCAAAGATTAACTAATTGCTTTAGGATAATAGGTTCATATCCTTCAACATCTATTTTTAATTGGTCAACTTCAGAAATATTATATTTTTTTAATAGAGTTTCAAGACTCATTAATTTTACTATTCTTGTGTGATATGTGTCTTTGTGATGTATTTTATCAGCGCCAATAAATGATGAAGTTCCTGAATGAAAAATATTCTTTGATTTCATATATCTATCTAATGCTTTTTTATTCTTATATAATTTATGAGGCACATATTCAATAATATCTCCTTCAAGTATAACAGTTAATTCTTTTTCTCCATCATATTCACCTATGCCTACACATTCAACAAGAACTGTATCTGATTGGGGCAATATTGCACAGTATTCTTCAATTGGTTCTACTAATAAACCTTTTGCCGACGTCCCATAAAAATAGTCATCAGATGAAACTGAACACTGACCACATCCTATATCTATAAAATCATATTTCATTTTTAATATCACTCATGATTATTCCATTTTATCCATAACCATATCTTCATTCCAAGGAAAGGTAAATTCATACCTTGAATTAAATCCATGTTTTAATTTTATTCTTTCCATTAAATCATCCAATATAGTTTTATCCTCTGCCTTTTCATTATATTCAAATTTAATTTGCTTATTAATAATTATTTTTTTATCATCTAATAGTTTAAGTAATTGATTCAATATTATATGCTCAGCACCCTCAACATCAATTTTTAAATAATCTATTTCTGTTACATTATGTTTTTTAAATAAGGATTCTAATGTTAAAGATCTTACATTAATTTTTTTGGATATATTTTGATTTTTTTCATATTCATATAATGAACTCTGACCAGATGCTGGATATAATTTTCTATACAATTCTAAACTTTTGTCGTTTTTAACAATTCTTGCCATTTGTGTATTTGTGAAATATTTTATATTAGCTGAATCGGGTATAATAGCATTAAAAGTAATAGTATCTTCAACGTTTGATACAACACAACATTCTTTTATAATATTTGGGCCTGAAGGTAACACATCAATAAATTCTTTAATAGGCTCTACATACATGCCTACTACACTGGTTCCAAATATATCTGACGAAACACTTTGGTGTCCACATCCTATGTCTATAAATTTATATTTCATCTAAAAATTTTCTTGTTATCACACTGTATTACATTATTTATTCTATAATATTTAGGATCATCTAACATTATTTTTCTAAGTTTTTCTGTTCTTAGAAAATAATCTGAATTAGTGATATTATCTATCTCTCTACCATTCTTTTTATCATGTGGGTGTGGATTATAAAATTTATAATTATTTAAAATATAATAGGGTAACATTTTATTATTCATCCCAACATTGGCCATGATAAAATCTATACCAGTACTCCATTCTAAATCTAATTCAAACCATTTATCTATTGTTAACTTTAATAAGTCTTGCCTAACCATCATAAATAGCATTTCTATGTAATTAGTTTTAGAATATTTTCCAGTATTATTACAATATAATTCATTAAAAAATCCATATGAATTAGAAGTTCTGCTCCATTGACATAGAGGCCAATTATTTGAATGGGCTATTTTAAAAGTATCTTCCAAATCTTTATAATTCAAATCTAAATCACTATCCACAATTAAAACATATTCATAATCTTTAAATAAATTATATCTATTTGCAAAGTTTTGCCAAATCATTCCTTTACTTTTATATATGTATTCTGTATCTAGATTTTGAAGTTTTTTATACTTTTCTTTATCATCTCCATAATAAAAAATTGCTCTATCATATATATCAGATTTATGTGTACACCATGATAAAAATTCATCTGAAGAATCACCTACTCCACTGAAAATTAAATACTTCTTCATTATATACCAAAATCATTTCTTGACATTCTTTGTACTATATAATCTGAGTGATGTTTTTTTTGACGTTCGGCAACTAGATCGCTGCTAATTGTTGTATTTTGATATACTACAGGTTTTAGTAAAGCATAATAATTAACTACTAATTTTGGATCAAAACATTTTAAATGATTCCAAATATCATCCGCTGGATAAATTATTTTATGTTGAATTGTGGATAAAAGTTTACAAAATTCTATTGATGGAGAATAAGCGTGAGCACCATGGACCATATCTACATTATAAGAGTGTTCATCTATTTTATAGTATTTATAACCATTTAATTCTAAAAATTCATTTTTAAAATAACAAATGCTGTTATCACCCTTTTCTGTTTTTATCTGTGACATTATTTCATAAGGATATGATTGTTCTTTAGAATGTTCATTTCTAGTATTAGAGGTAAAATAACCATATAATAATAAGTCTACTTTATCTGGTATGTCTATATTAATCATTTCAGTAAACTTTTCATCTATTATAACATCATCTTCAAATATAATTCCTCTTTCACCAGAATCAATAATTTTTTGATATGCTAATCTGTGTGATGCACCACTTGCAGCTTCATTTTTAGATAATTCAAAGCCATGTCTTTTCATTAATTTAACATTGCCAATTTCATTTACATCTTTATAGTCTTGGCCGTCAATTGCTTCAATAAATTCATAATTAGTAATTCCAAGATTTTGTAACTGTTCTAAAATCTTTTCTTTTCTATCAGTTCGTCTTTTAAGATTTATAATATAAATTTTCATTTACTTATTTTGGTTTTTATTCCATGATTATCAAGATTTTGACCAGTTTTTTTCTGGCATATTTCTATACATCTGAAATTTGGATTTGTTTTAAATGACTTTGGAAGAGTCTTCATTGACCATTTATTAATTGCGCAGTTTATTAGTGGAAGATCATTAGAAGGTCTATTTACAATTCTATTTGGTAAATGTTGAGAACTTAGTGATGCCAACCAACAACATACATGTACGTTGCTATCAGCTGCAATATATATGCTATTTTTCTTTGCCGAATAGCAATCTATTTCTTTGGTAGGAATATTTGAATTTGTGTATTTAGTAGTTTTTTCAAGAGAATAATTAGATCCTTTAAACACATAGTTTAATGGAGCTTCTAATCTTGTAGACGGTTCTATTGAAAACCCAGAAAACCCCATATCTTTAGCAGTTTTTTCACAAATATCAACTTGGTCTTCATTATGCTTGTGAACTACCATTTTCCAAGTAGCACATCCGCCTGCTTCTATAAAAGCTTTTGCGTTATTAAATATTTTATTAATAGATGTACCAACCCTATACCTACTGTGTATTTCTTGTGTAACACCTTCAATACCAAACTCTACATAATGATTTTGTTCTTTTAGTATTCCTGCAAGCGTTTTCCACCATCCAGTCGATCGAACTCCGCCATTTGTATGTACAGTTATTTTATCAGGTTTTATCGCTGTTTTAGTGTATTCAATAATATCTAGAAAATCTTTTGCTAAAATAGGATCGCCATAATTACCACAGAAGAACATATCATATATTGGTTTATCCCATGAACTAAACATTTTTTTAAATGTATCTATTGTAATTTCATTTCCTTTTACAGATTCAGCTGTAGTTAAACTACCATCATTATTAATCTTTGTTCTTGCACAGGAAGGACATCTAGCATTACATTTATCAGTAAGCTCTATATGAAATTGAAACGGCTTTTTAATATCATACATAATTTAAAACTTTTATTTTAATCTTTTTAGTGCTTCTAATTTATTAAATATGTCTTGACGTTTCTTTTGTTTATCTACTTGAGATCCAAATAAAACATTCTTCATTTTAGCATAGATTATATCATGTTTACTTATTGTATCCCATTGATCATATTGATTTTTACCAGTCCACCCTATATTATGATGGAACCTTTTATTAATTTCAGGGTGTAAAAACGTAAGAGTTGGGTCTGATTGTATTCCGCCTTTACCATAATTTTCATTTAAATTTACAAAAGGCAATTGTGTCATTTTCAATGTTTTATAAACAATAAATCCATCATATGGTTCACCCATTGGTAATATATTTTCTACTTTATAGTTTTCTTTGAATTTTTTATTCCAGATTTTTGTATTCGGATGTTTACTATCAAAAATAAGTATGCCACTTTCAATGTGGTTTAAATCATGCGATTCTTCCATTTGACACGCAAGGAATTTATTATCAAGCATGTTTGGAAAGTCAGAATAGTCTTCAGGTTTAAATATACAATCACCGTCTAACCATATTGCATAATCTGATTTAATATTATCAAGTGCGTGTTGTATTACAAATGCTTTATGACTAAATCTAACTGTCATAGTTTTTACATAATCTGAATGAGATGTTTTGGCATTATATTCATTTTTCCATTTATTATGGTGTGGAATTGCCGTTTTATAATTAACCCATTCTATATTTGGATGTTGTTCTTGTGGACTAAACCCTTCGTAATATATTTTTGCGTTGAATTTATTGTAATAATTAGCAACTTTTATGAAAGTTTTTATCCATGTTTTACCATATAATTCATACCCATTTCTATTAAATGTTGTAAAAAATGTAATATTGTTACTTTGTGTTCTTTCCTCATTCATATGTTTTTCCATTATTCTCCACGAATCATAATCATTAGCACCAGTAATACTTGCCTGAGAATGGATTAATGTACCACTAGTTCTCATATCTGAATCTAATAAAAATTGTACTTCATCATTTGAAATATAATTTGTTTCAATTATATTATAATATTTTCTTATTGCTGTATGTAATGAATGCATTCCCCACGAAATTGCATGCTTATTTGTAATATGTTTTGCCTCAAATAACATATTATCCATTGCTTCTTTAATAATGGGGTGTTTTGGTTTTGCACCAAAGAAATAATTTGATATATTATTTAATTCACGCATCCAAACAGCATCTACTTTTGGATTAATAAATTCTGAAATATTTTTATTACATGTAATATCTAAATCAGAATAATATCCACCATGAATATAAACGACAGCAAGACGCCAAAAATCAGCGCGCATAATTGGAAGTGGAAGTTGATGATATTGATTATGAATGTCTTTGCCAAAATGCTCTAATATAAAATCAGAACATTGGTTATCATCCATAAATTGAAGTTTAAGTTGTGGATTAGAGATTTTCCAGGAATCAGCTTGTTTTTTAACTGATCCTGGAATATCTTTTGTTTTCCATGTTTGCCATAATATAGAAGGAATCATAATATAGATTTATTGAGATTTATTGAGCCGAATCTGCCAGTTTCCATGCTGAGCCAGTCCAGACATAAAAATGTACGTCTTTACCGCCTAAGCTATTTAAATTACCAACTATGTTCCCATCCAAAGTTGGATAGTTTTGTGATCCTGCAAAAGATAGATATATTGTTATAGATTGTCCTACTGCAGTACCATTTGCAATCGGAATTGTTTTACCCGTTTGACTAGTTGCAAAAGATAACATATATACTTCACCGGGTGTAAATTGTGTAAGTTGATCAATATTATTATCAGTAATTAAATTAACATTTGGTGATGCAGGTACAGATGGAATATCACTAACAAGTGGAACTTTATTCCATGCAGTTGTATATAATTCTAATGCCGTTTCATCCTTATTATAACGAACCATGCCTTCCTGACCAGTTGTTAATGGAAGTATAGTAGTCGTAGTCGAGGATGTAGTAGCAACCACTAAGCTCAGAGCTTCACTTTCAACAACTGCGATTTGATCATATGAGCCCTTTTCTATAAATTTAGGTATAGAAACAGTTTGAATATTAACATCATAACCATAAGAACTCAGAGATACAGTGTATACTGAAGTATCATCAAGATTAAAAATAATTGATTCATCGGTAGTCCAAAAAACGGTATCAGAAACATCACTCGCTGAAACATCCCGGATAAAATTAGAAACTGTAAAACTTCCAGAAGCTTGTAGTTTTTCAACAGCGCTCCGTGCTTTAGCTTCAGTTTTAAAAGCATTTAAGCTAACAGTCCACTTATTATTACCGATTGGAACAGCGTTTACATATAAAGAATTTACCCCTAAATTAGGTCTAACGTTACCAGGAAAGATTAGTTCTTCAGCAGTAGCAGTCTCTATTGTTGCTGTTGTAGTTTCAACTACAGCAGGGAACATCCAATCACCTGTACTTACATCTAAGTTACCATTAATATCTACAACACCCTGATCGCCACCATATTGTAATGCGGTTGATGCATCAGGTGTAAGAGTATTTGTTGTGTGTAAAATATCACCAATGAGAACAGTATCTGTAACAAGACCGTCAGTACTACCTGTTAATGTTGCACCACCGATGACAACAGAGCTAGTTGTCATACTAGAATTACCAACAGCCAATGAATTACCAACAGCCAATGAATTACCAACAGCCAATGAATTACTTAAGAATGCATCATACCATTGTTTATCAATTGAACCTAAGTCATAAACAGCATCAAATGAAGGTAGAATATCTTCAGCGACAGCTGAGAAATCTGCTGAACCACCAGATGCTGTACTTGCAATAGTAATAGTGTTTGCATCAGATCTAGTTATTGTAACATTTGATCCTGCTGCCAATTTTACTGAATCAGTGGATGCGTCATTACCCACTAATGTGAGGTTTGCACCGCCAGTAGTTGTGTCAGCTTGCATTGTATACTGGGTATTGCCATCAGCACCAGATGCTTGAGCTACCCATGCATAATCAGTACCATCCCAACTTAAAACATAGCCAGAAGTAGGATTAGATTGATTTAAATGACTGTCAACATCTGAATTTGTATATCCGGCATTACTTACCCATGCATAATCACTACCACTCCAACTTAATACATGGCCAGAAGTAGGATTTTCATTATTTAAATGGGTATCTATTGCTGAATTAAGCCCAGAAGTTGTTTGATAACTGGATAATGAAGCAGTTGTTGCATAACTGGACAAATCTGGTGGAGTATAAGTAAATGCACCTGTAGCAGTATCATATGATAATGCAGCGCTGCCAGCTGAATTTGTAGTAACACTTAGATCAGATAAACCGATGCCTGCATCAGATGAGTTAACCCAAATTGAACCATTGTACTTAAGTACTTGACCATTTGATGGTGTCGTAAGGGTTACATTAGATAAATCTCCTAAATTTGATACAAGATCCGATTCTAATGCTAATGGGTGACCACCATTGGTTGAGCCATCCATAACAACCAATGTATTTTTGGTTGTATCCATGAAAAACTCACCAATAGCTCCAGATACACTTGATAAATTTGTTGTGGTATCTCTTCTATGTTGTAAGACTTTTGCCATTTTTAATAATCCTTGTTAATTATCCTTATGGATACATTTTATTTATATATTTATAATGATTATGAACTCAAATCGGTTTCACCTGAACCACTATTTAAATCTTCTGATCCAGTATCAGATTGTAAATCACCCTCTAATCCTATATCATTCAAATCTACAGCATCACCTGTTTCTGATTGTAAATCGGTTGCTGAACCACCTAGTGACTGTAAATCACCTTCAAACTCAAAGCTTTGTACTGTTCTAGCAACAATTAATGTTCGAACAAAATCAAATGTTGTATCTACTGATGTAGGTGTTACAATAACGTTAAGATTTGTTCCAGATATTTCTGCGCTTACAGTAAATAAGCTTGTATTTGTATATATTGTTGCATATTCAGTAATATAAACATCATTATCATCATGTGTTAAAAATACTTCTGTTGAATGTACATCTGCACCATTAATTGCTTGAATTAAATACTTGGCTGTTCTATAATCAGCTGTCGCAAAAGAATCAAGCGTTTGGTTTGCAGTTATTGTGGCTAATTCTACAGCACTGGTATTATCACTAAAATCACCATTATTTAATACTTGAGCAATTGATGAACCTGTCGCTGTAATTGTAAGAGCTTTAGGTGTAGAACTTGTATTTGTGGTAATTGAAATACCGGTACCAGCAACGAGTTCTAATGTATCTTCACCGACCGCTACTAAATCAGATTGGCCAGAAACTTGTAATGTTTTAAACGAACTACCTAAGCTAATTTCAACTTCACCACTACCAAGATCTGTAACATTAAATCCTGTTGTATTATCAAATCTTAATGCAGTGACTGATGTTACTTCATTTGATGTTGTTGATCCACTAATTTCACTAACTGTAAGTGAACCACTTCCACCTGATACTGTTGAGAATGAAAGGCCTCCATTACCATCAGTTGTAAGTACTTGACCATTTGAACCATCTGATGTTGGTAATGTAAATGCTGTTACAAATGATTGTAGATTACTATCATATGCCAATACATTTGAACCAATATCTGTATTATCTAAGTATGCCGGTGTTGTATTAACCCATTGGCTTCCATTATATGATAATAATTGGCCAGAAGATGGAGTTGATAATGTAACATCTGATAAACCATTTAATGCCGTTGCTCCACCACTTGATACGGAAGCAAATGAGAAACCACCATTACCATCAGTCTGTAAAACTTGTCCAGCTGATCCATCAGAAATACCAAGATCAGTAAGTGCTGTTGGAACATCAGAGGAATTTGCTAATTCAACCCAATTTCCGGCATGTGCAAAATACATTGCTCCATCTGTGTGACTGTGTGCCATAGCACCATGATAAGTTGTGGCATTTGGAAAATTCGATTGTTGCGCATAATAAAATGGAATAACCGCTGTTTGAGTAGTTGTATTTCCTAATGTAATTACATCATCGAGTGTCTGGGTTTCTGTATAACTTGTAAGATATCCTGATAAATCTGGAGGAGTATATGTAAATTCACCTGTTGTATTATCATAAGCAATTGCACCATCACCAGAAGCAGTACCTTCTGCTCCTACTGATAAATCTGTTAAAGCAATACCACCACTTCCACCACTTCCAACACCTTTGGTTCCTGTATATCTATAAAAACTAATTTTTGGTGGGTTTGATGCATCAACTCCACTAGGTAAAGAACCATAAAAGAGAAGAGTCCCTGAAGCATTATTTACAACCCAATCTCCAGATCCAAAAGGAATTGTTGAACCTGTTGATGTTTTTAATCCATATAGATAAGAAGTTCCATCACCATAATTAAACGGAATTGCATCAACTAATTCTGCTAAGTAAAAAGCTTTTGATGCACCTGCCACAGCAGACATACTTTTATCAATATATCTTGTAACTACTCCGCTACTTTGCCCATCTGAAAGAGTTGGCGCAGCATTTGGGATAGAACTAGCTTGGTTCCAAACCTGACTTGGTAATACAATATCTCTACCAGAATAAGGTTCCTCAAAAAAGTCCCTTGTTGTGCTTGTTTCAGAAACCTGAGATACAGCTTTCTTAAATACAAAACTCGTTTTCTGTGAATCTGTTAATGCCATGTATGTCCTATCATCCTAAAGAAATTGATACGCTAGAAAAATATTTAGTAGACCCAGATGGGAACCCTATTCTTATATATAATGTACCTGTCTTAGCCGCAGTTCCAAAGGTAACTCTTTTAGAAGTGGCGGTACTACTTCCAAAAACCATAGCAGGATCACCATCATTTGTTGGAGATCCAGATCCTGGATATGATGAATTGCAATCTATCCAACCAGAAGTTCCAGAGGATCCATCAACTCTTGCATATATTTCAACACCACTTGTTTCTGTGCCACTAAATCCACTGCTTCCATTGATTGTAAGAGTAAATGCAGAGATAGCAGCAAGTGTTGTAGAGTGTTCATAACACCACCATCTAGTCCCCGTTCCCATACCAGATGTATAGTTTGGTCCTGCAGTTGGCACAAGAGAGCTATAATTTGTTGAAGATGGATACTTAAATTGACCGTTTATAAATTGCATCTCATTAACATAAGCACCTGAATTTAATGCCTGTGTACTATCATATGTCCCACCATATCCAGTAGTAGGATATTGACCAGAACCAGATAATTTTCTCTTTGTTGATTCATTAGTACTTACCGTATCAACTCTAACATTAGTTAAAGATAAATTTGAACTGGTACCAGCAGTGCCTTGAGAATTATATCCAGTAAAAGTTACACTAGGAGTTTCATCATACTTATTTGAACCAACAGTTAAGGTCTTTCCAGTTTCACTTACTGCAGAATTTGCTGTCTGAATTCCAGTGATTTGATGATTAACAGTGGAAGAAAGAATATTTGATCCAGAAATTGCAGCAATTCTTGTTGTATTATAAAACTGTTTAATAGCATCATTTACAGTAAAATCAACCGTAAATGTAGTGCCAGATGACAATGTTGGAACACCACTTACATAGCTGGTGGTTGAATTAGTAACATTAAATGATGTACCACTGATGGTTGTGGTAGTTGGGTTATCAACATAGAATGTAAGTAAACTAGTATCCCCAGTAGTACTATGTTTCATTTGCATAGTATGTTCACCAAGAGATAATGCCGATCCTCTGTTAATATAAGCGGTTAAAGCTTGCCAGAAGTTTGCGCCATTTCCTGATGGAGGATAACCAGAATCTGTATCGATCACTAGATCTCCATATGTACCAGCATCATCTCCGGAGGTTAAAGTTCTTGTCCCAGTTACTGAACCATCAACTTCAGATGTGAGAGTTCCAGATTCACCATCCCAGAAAGTTGTAACATTGCTTGTTCTGGGTGTATTATCACTAGTTACATTACTCCTATTAGTTCCAGTAGAACTTTCTGTAGCACTATAAGAACTTTGAAGAGATAATGAAAAAGTACTTAAGTTTGCTGGTTTTGCAGGAGCAAGTTTAGCAAGAACTTCATTTAATTCATCAATAGCATCAGTAACTTTTGTTGTCGTAGTAAATGTTAATAAACCATCAGTCAGATTCGAATCTGATGGAGTACCAAGATCTATTGAGGCACCATCTGATCCACTACCACCAGATTGTGCTACCCATGCATAATCAGTACCATCCCAACTTAAAACATAACCAGATGTAATACTTCCAGTTTGATTTAAATGTGTATCAACACGAGCATCTGTATAATAAAGATTAGTACCTTCAGTTAAATCTGTAGTAGATTTACTTGATAGATCTAAATTAGCTCCAGTTTGTAGACTAACACGAGCATCTGCTCTAGCATCTGTATAGTATAGATTAGTTGATCCTTCATTAACATCATCAGTATCAAGTACAACAATACCAGTATTACCATTAACAGAAGTAACTAAATTAGTATCATCAAGTAATGCAGATAAATCTACGGTAAATGTGGTGAGATCATCTCTTGTAAATGTAACAATACCTGTTGTACTATTCAATGTACCTGATGCAATTGCTCTTGCGTCTTCATCAAGAAGACCAGACAAATCAATAGTATTTGTACTACCAGTTTCATCTGTAAATGAAAGTTCGGATGTAGAAGGATTGTATGTAAGAGATGTTGTTGTTTCTGATGTTAGATATCCAGCACTTGCATGATCACCCCAACCATAAGCGGTATTCCAATTAGTAATATTAGTCGAAGTAATACCAAAAGCAGGTGATGCTGAAAATATAGGATCTGTTTCTGTATAACTTGTTAGATAACCGGATAAATCAGGTGGAGTATATGTAAATACGCCAGTTGAATCATTATATGCTAATGAACCACTTCCTGATGCTGTACCATCAGCACCTATAGATAAATCTGTAAGAGCAATCCCACCAGAATTTGCAGCATTAACCCAAGCAGTTCCATTATATTGTAATACTTGACCATTAGTAGGAGATGTAAGTGTGACATTACTTAAATCTTCTAGATTTTCATTAGTAATATCTGTAAGATAGCTTGTTAAATCAGGTGGAGTATATGTAAATACGCCAGTTGAATCATTATATGCTAATGAACCGCTTCCCGATGCTGTACCATCTGTGCCTATAGATAAATCTGTTAAAGAAATACCACCAGAATTTGCTGAATTAATCCATTTTGAGGTAGAGGAATCGTATGTAAGAACTTGTCCATCACTTACACTACTAATACTAACATCACCAAGCTGATTAATAGATGCTGATCCAAGACTTAATGTTGTATCAATATCATTTGCAGGAGTCCAATTTGAACCATCCCATTTAAGAACTTGACCTGATGAAGGAGAGGTAGTTGTTGTATCAACATCGGATAAATCATCAATGCTAGAAACAGTGCTAGGAGTAGTAAAAGATAAATTACCACTGCCATCTGTTGTTATTACTTGTCCGTTAGAACCATCGTTTGAGGGAAGTGAATAGGCGGATCCAATTGATAATCCGCCAACGGTAATAGAATTTGTTGTTGTGGCACCATTGTCAGTTGCAAGATCTAATGTAATTAAATCAGAAGTTACAAACTTTTCAATTGCTGGAGTGCTATCTCCATTTTTATAATAGAGATAACCATCTTTATAGTTAATGGCTAATTCGCCATGCTCAAGAACCGACGTAGCAGGAACTCGACCAGCGACGCCTGATTTCTTTAATAGAATTTTATTTGCCATTTATATATTACCTAAAGAGGTCACAATAAAAGAGATAGAAATCTCAGTATTACCGTATTAAAATTATTTTATATATTTATACACACTTAAGTGTGGTATTTTACTTTATTAAGAGTATGTTCCACCATTATGGTGATCCATATGTTCCACCATCAATAACAAAACTATGAATTTCATTAGTTCCATTACCATGTATATCGCCATCAACACCAATACCACCGGCTACCACTAAGGCACCAGTAACTTCTGATGTAGCATTTGCTGTTGATGTAACACTAACAGTTGTAAATCTACCAGTACTTGCAGTTGTTGCACCAACTGGAGCTCCATCAACTGTACCACCATTAATATCTGGGTTAGTAAGAGTTTTGTTTGTAAGAGTTTCAGCACCAGCTAAAGTTGCTAATGTGCCAGTTGTTGGTAATGTAACATTAGTTGTTGATGTTGTTGTAAATGTTAAGCTATTTGCGCCGCTTGTAACAAGATTTCCAGCAAGTGTAATTGTTGAAGCACCATTATTAACACCAGTACCACCATATACTGGATCAACTACTGTAGCATTCCAAGTACCAGCTGTAATAGTTCCTAAAGTTGTGATAGATGTTTGACCAACATATGTATCTGCAATTTCAAGAGTATCATTATTAATAGCAAGTTCATTTGCTTTTACATTAACATCAATAACACCGCCTGCAAAGCTTAAACCATCGCCAGCAATAGAAGAATCAACTTGTAATTCATCGGAAGATATTACTAAACCAGAGTTTGTAGCAAGATTAATATCAAATTCTGTACCAGTTAACGTTAAACCTTCACCTGCAGTATATGTACCAGCACCGGAGAATTGCATGAAGTATACAGGATCAGTACCAACAGTTGAAACAGCTTCTGTCATCACCCAACCGGTATCTGCGTATGTATTACCATGTGTTACAAAGATAAAGTCACCGCCGGCCATTTCAGTTGGTGTATCAAAGTCATTAGCACGAGTAAGAACTGTTGTAGATGTAACTACATAAACACCGTTATGAGCAGCAGTTGATTCGCCAGCAATAATAACTCTATCGCCTGTTGTAATATGTGTATCACCATCTAAATCACCACCTGCAAGATCAAGCGCAGTTCCTAATGTAAGTGTAGCGCCTACACCACTAGTTCCATTACTATATGTTACTGTGCCGCCAGTAATTGATGCTAAAGTATCTGCAACATAAGCGTGTGCTGGAGCATGTACATGTAATCCTTCGGCAACTGCATCAACATATCGTTTGTTTGCTGCATCAGTATCATTAACAGGATCAGCAACATCCTGAATGTTTGCACTGTTAACAGAAACGTGTCCAGTACCATTTGGATTAATTGAAATAGTACCATTAGCATCCGTAGAACTAATTTCATTACCATTAATTCTAATATTATCAACATCTAATTGCTCTAGACCAGCTAATGTTAATGTTGTTTCGCCTGGATTAAGTGATGATGTACCAAGAGTGGTTGTTTGTACTTCAACAGCGCCTGTTGTGACAGTAAAGTCTGTAGAGTCAAAGGAAGCAACACCCTTAGTTGTTGTAGTGGCATCATCTCCAGTGACAGTTATTGTATCACCAGAAACTGAAGTACTAATACCAGTTCCACCAGAAACTGTTAACGTATCTCCAAGGTCAATTGCATTTGAACCGCTGTCTGAAGAAACAGTTATTGTTGAATTGACTAATTGTGTATTTGATACACCGCCAGATGCAATACTTACTGCGCCTGAAGATACAGAGAAATCATTTGAATTAAATGATGCAACACCTTTGGTAGTTGTTGTAGCATCATCACCTGTAACTGTTACAGTAGTTCCTAGAACAGAAGTACTAATACCTGTTCCGCCGGCAACAGTTAATGTGTCAGCACCTGCTGAATCTCCATTAACATCTACTGAGCTTGTTCCAGAATCAGCGTTAAGATTTAATGTTGCAGAAACGTTTGTTTCACTTGCAGCAGTTAATCTACCTTGTTGATCAACTGTAAATCCAACAGTTTTAGTTGCTGAACCATATGCATTAGGTGTAACAGCAGTATCATCAAGATCAATTGAAATTGAATTATTACTTACTGTTGTTGTAATTCCTGTATCACCAGAAATAGTAAGTGTTTCACCACCAGCAACATTATCAGTTGTTCCAACGTCTGCCGCAATATCAAAAGAGGTAAAGATTGTTGCTGTTGTTGCGGCAGTAATTTGACCTTGTGCATTAACTGTTAATACTGGAACTTCAGAAGCGCTACCGTATGAGTCAGCAGTAACACCGGTATTTGTAATAGAAACCGTAGAAGTATCACCAGCATCGTCATTTGTTATTGTAATGCCTGTTCCACCGGTTACTGCGCCACCAACTGTGTCATAAATGTATTCTTCAAGGCTATCTGAACCAATGTATGGATTTGTTAATACAACTTTACCAGAACCATTAGGAGTAATATTAATATCACCGCTAGTATCAGTTGAAGATAATGTATTACCGTTTAATGTTAAATTATCAACATTTAATACATCAATCTTACTATCTGAATCTACAATAAGAGCACTATCAGGGGTTAGTGTTCCATGCTGATGATCTAATAAGTCTGTAAAATACTTACCACCAATAATATGGTGAACTGCAGCATCACCGTTAGTTTCGGTTCCTACACCAATATATACTCTATCACCACCATTTGCTTGCGTTCCTGAAAGTGATGAGTACGCTAATTCGCCTGCACCTAGGACCTGTGGATCCCCAGCGCTGCTACTTCTTTTAATTCTTATAATAGATGCCATTTAGTAATGTCCCCCTGTAATTTCCTGTTCTTCCAAAGTGTTTGTTGCTGTCCATTTTGCAGATACTGCTTTATAAACTAGGACTGAGCCGTTTTTCTTATTTGCTGCGTCTACATCAATAATATTTTCCATAACTCCAGCAGATCCAGATAAACCCTGTTCTCCTACCGTAGTTACTGTAGTACTCTGTTCTCCCTCAACCGTAACGTAAATATCGTCTGCCATTTTTATGTCTGCGTAATTTCTGGTGTTATAATTATGATACCTTCTAACACTCTACGTTTTTCGCCTCCTGCTGAAGTAATTTCAACGTCGTAAAGATATCTACCTGGTTTAATTGCTGCAGTCTGAGCAGCAGTAAGTGATAACCTTATTTTTCCAGCTAACTCTGCATAAACGCTTGCAGTGAAGTCATGTGCTGTTGGTGATGCATATGATTTGCGAATCTGCGATCTTACAGTATAGCCAGTAAGGTTTAATGGATCTCCGTTACCTTGATTTGCTGTAACGATGATACTATAATCTGCGCCTGCATCTATGTATAAGTTTGTTATCGTTGCCATTTACTTATTCTTTATATTATTTATAAAAATTTATTATCGTAATTAGTACATAATAATTCTAATTGCCATAGTTTACCTTATAATCATAAATGAAACTTCATCATAATCTTGAGGAGAACCAAAACCACTTCCTCCATCAGCATATACAGTTTGGAAATTAAATGATGTAGCTGTTTTTACTGGGCTAACTGAAGGTCCACCAGCTGCAATAAATATGGCATTTAAATAAACGTTTTCTATTGAACTTTCACCACAAGTACCAACAATCGCATAATTAGTATCTGGCATCGCAGTAGTAAATGTTACTGTATATACACCTGTTGAATTTTTAACAATGCTTGCAATATTTCCTGATGCTCGAGGAGTGATTGTTCCTGTTAATGTACCATTAAAGTTAGCCCAAGCTCTTGTCCCATAGTATGGTGCTAAACCTGTTGTTTTTGTAATGTCATTTACGTCGTTCCAAGAAAAACTACCATCACCATCAGATGCTAAGAATTGACCTGATGTACCATTACTTGAAACATTTAACTGCTCAGCATTAATTGAGTTTGCTGCAAGCTTGTCATTTGTAATAGCATCATTTGCAATCTTTGAAGTAGTTATTGCATTATCATTTATTACATCTGTATTTATTTTAGTATTTGCCATAATTATTTTTTAATTGTATTTTTAACTTCGTCTATAGCATTTATCCAGGTACCATTTTCTAAATTTCCACTTTTAATATCATGATACAACATATCTAATTGTTCTCTTAGTGGTGGATACATATTAGATCTAAGTCTATCAAACTCTGAAATTTCTCCTTGATATTTTTCTGGATTGTATGCCATATTTATTCCTTATGTCTTTATTATAAATGCTATACCTGTATATGGTGGCAAATTAGCATTTGTTCCACTAGAACCTTCAGTAGAGTTAGTTACTGATATACCTGTTGTAGCGTCCTGTGTTGCAGATGTCCATGAACAACAACGAGCTCCTGTTGCAACCATGTATGGACCAGACCAACCACCTACGTCATATCCACCTGATGTTGAATCACTACCAATTACATGATCATGACCTGGATCAGTAACTGATGCAGTGTGAGTATGTGATACAACAATAGCATCTTTACTACCTCCAGTAGCACCAATATTATAATTATTACCTGCACCAACAGGAAATCTGTCCATTAAATTAGGCAAATTAAATGTTGTAGAACCATCACCTGCACCATATGATGTACCTATTACAGAAAATAAATTAGAATAGGTTGTGCGACTTACAGCAGCGCCATTACATAATAACCAACCACTAGGTGCTGCAGCAGCAGACCACATCATTAACATTCCTGAACTAAAAGCAGTTGACCATACCGGAACTGTTCCTGTTCCGCTTGATGTTAATACTTGTCCGGAATCTCCAACATTGCCATTTAAACTAATTTGTCCTGTAATTGATATATTGTTACTATTCTGTGTAGCAAGTGTGCCAAGACCTAAATTTGATCGTGCTGCCGCAGCACTTGTAGCACCTGTGCCACCATTTGATAATTGTAATACTGATGTAATACTAGATGATGTACCGCTAACATTGCCTGTTACATTCCCAGTTAAATTACCTGTTACATTGCCAGTAACGTTACCGGAAACATTGCCTGTTACATTCCCAGTTAAATTACCTGTTACATTATTTGCTGTTATATTTCCCAATGAATCTCGTATAACAACTGTATTTGCAGTAGCTGAAGTATCAGAACTTAAACCTCTTAATAAATCTGCATCTAGTCCTGAAGATACGCCATCTACAGATTTTATTTTTAGTAATATATCGGCACCTGTATAATCAGAAGCAGATACCTTACTATCTAAATCATTATTAATATTAATAAAATTAGTATCTAACTCTTGAATAGTTAGTGGTGATCCTTTAGTATTTCTTAATGTTAGAGTAGCCATTTGTTATACTTTCATTATATAACATAATGCATAATATGGAGGTAAGTTAGCATTAGTTACACTAGAACCTTCAGTAGAGTTTGTTATTGATAATGAAGTGCTATTATATCCTTTATTTTGAAATCTTAATGCGCGACTTCCACCGTCATTACGTCCTGATGTAATCCATGGACTAATAGTTCCATCTTCAGCAATATCTGTAGAATTACCATTAGCTCCAGTCGACATTTCAACTCTAGCTAAATAATTATTTCTATAGGATCCTGTTGCTGTGTGAGTATGGCTAGGTACAATAGCATCTTTGCTACCACCAGTAGCACCAACATTATAACTTCCTGTAGCACCTACAACAAATCGATTAACTAAGTTTGGAGTTCCATTTGTACCATCACATAACGCCCAGCCGGCTGGAATATTGGATGATGATCCAGACCACAAAATAATACCACCGGCAGGAACTACATATGGGCCAACTTCTTCTATTGCGTCTTGAACATTAGTACTTGAAATTATTCCAGATGGAGAATATGTAACTTCAGATGCAGCAGTATCATATTCAATATATCCATCTACTTCAGCTAGTACTTCTGTTCCAGCTGTTACACCATTATCTAAAGTAAATGATGTAGATGATGTTTCTGTGTAGGCAGAATCAAATTGTCTAACACCATTAATATAAACTCGTAATTGATTAGTACCTGCAATATATGATGGAGCAGTAAATACAGTTTGATTAGCAGTTGCAATTGTAGTAGTTCTTGTTGAATCAACCCGAGTTCCTGCTGTTGTAACATTCCCTGTTTGCTGTCCCCAAAAATAACTACCTTCACCATTTGTTTTTAAAATATATCCAGGTTGCTCTCCGGCTGGCAAAAGATTATTTAGTGCTTGTGATGAGCTACTTGACCCAGTACCACCTTTATTAATAGATAAAATTCCAGTAATATCTGATGCAGTACCACTAACATTGCCTGTAACATTACCCGTTACATCTCCAGTTAAATTTCCATTAAAAGATATTGCTGAAATGCTTCCAGTATTATCTCTTAATGCCACCGTATTTACAGATGGAGTTGTTGCTGTATTATACCCGTCAATAGTATCAGCATCTAGACCAGATGTTGATCCATCAACAGATTTTATTTGTGCTAGTATATATTGAGCAGTAATATCTGAAACATTTGCTTTTGTATTAATTTCGCTAAGCAAATATTCAAAATTGTGGTCTAACTCTTCAATAGTAAGAGGAGATCCTTTAGTACTTCTAAGAGTTAAACTAGACATTTAAACATTCCATAAATTATCGAGATGCATTACACATGCCCATAATGTGCCACTAGTAGTTTTTGGAATACTATGAACAGTAGTCAATCTAAATGAAATGCCTTGTCCTTCCGGAACAATTACTTCTTCATCTCCAAGTATAATATTTCCTGTGCCCTTTAAATTATAACTGGTTACCCATGGAGTATCTGGCTCATTTTCCCACACTGTCATAGTATCCAGATGTCCAGTATTTTCTGGAAATTCTAAAAACCATTTTACTACAGCTTTTTCATCTGCTGGATCTGGAAAGTTATCCATAAATATTTTGCGTTGGTGTCTATTCCAATCATTTAAATATTTACTAAAGTTATAAACACTTAAATTATTGTTTCCATTTGCGCCCATTCTTCTATTAGAAGAACTTGCTGCATGCATAGGAACTTCATTCTTTAAACTTAATAAAGCGTTTTTATTTTCTTCAGTCAAATTATCCAATATTTTGTACATGTTATCCTCTTTCATATAGGTATATTAATGTATACCTTAAATTTTTAACTGGTGGTACCGAGTGTGTTAATCCAATGTCTTTAAATATTATAGCTCTACCCTCTTCATCTGGATAATGGGTATCTTCTATTTTTATTCCATCTTCACTATCTTGAAGATTAATTAATACGTTATAAGTATATGCTGTTTTGTCTTTATGATCTGGAAGATAATCACCAATATCATATTTATTAACAACAACTTCAGCTAATTTAGAATTTTCAAACTCAGGCGCTATTTCAGTTAATTTCTGTAATGCTTCTTTTCCTAAAGTTTTATTTAAAGCAACACTATAACTACATTCTAAATTTTTTCCGCTAGCTCTGTAATACTCCATTTTATTTCTTTTAACAAATCTAGCTGGATGCAAATCTTTTATTATTTGCAGAGCATATTTACACTGCTGGGGTGTCCATAAGTTTTGGTGTAAGTGTAGGCATGTCGCCAACTGCTTCATGTAATCCACCCTCCATTTGTTTTTCAAATATTTCTTCTTGCTCTTGTAATGTTACCATTACTGTATCTGGACTATTAACTAAATGCTCTTTATAAAGTTTATTATTAGCTTTAACTTCATTAATATAATCTCTCATTTCTAAAAATTGCTCATCTTCAACATTTAAAGCAGCAGATAGTTTTTCTAAAAGTTGTTCTTGAACTTCTAATCTTTTATAGATTCCATACATATTATCAATTTTTGCTTGAGCTGCATTATCAATTGCAGATTCATACATAGTAACCGGTATATTTTGTAAATCTTCTATTTTAAAATTATCATATGTACCTATAAGTCTTTGTGTATCTAAATCAATTTCTACTTCTGTGTATACATAATAATCATGATTTAATTTGCTCATGTCTTCTTCTGGCTGAGCTAACGCAATAAATTCACCGGTAATTTTATTAAATGATGCAAGCATTTTTTGCTTTCCGGTAGGAATTGCATCCATAAGTAATTTTGTAAAATTCATATTATTCCTTTATAGTCTAGTTGACGCGATTAATACCCAACTACCTGTTGAAGATCTTTTAAGATATAGACGTCTTTCATTAACATTTCTTACAGCACCACCATTACCATAATAGTAACTCTCATTAAAATTATAATTCATAGCAATAACTGTGCCGGCCGGATATGCAGTACTATTATAATTACCATAAGTAGCTGCTGGATTACTAGTCGTACCTACCCATATAACATCAGGAATTCCTGCAATTGCAGAGTCAACGTATGATTTAGTTGCTGCATGTAAACTTGATGTTGGGTTTGCATTTAATGTCAAATACCCAGTCATTGTACCACCAGATAGAGGAACTTTTTCGTTAACTCTATTCATTGTTGCTATTGTTTGGAAATTTTCGTTTGGAAGTAATAGTGTTACTGTACTACCCGATGCTATTGGTGATGCCTGAAATTGAACCTTTTTGGTTGGGTCAGTATTATCTCTAATTGTAAGTAAACTATCAACAAATTCATGGTTACCTGACCAGTAAAAATCTGCAGATGAAATAGACACAGAACCACCTAATGAAACAGCCTCGCCATCAATTGTAATAGAACTATTAACAAGTTTATTATTTTCTATAGAACCTGCTAACATTGTATTTGTAACAGTGCCCGTATCTCCTGTAGTAACAAGTGTACCACTTATATCTGGAACTGTAATTGTTCTATCAGTTGTAGGATCAGTAACAAGCATTGTAACTTCAAAGTCATTTGCTTGTCCTTCAAAGATAATAGCTTCACCAGTGTCTAAGTAAACGTTACCAGCAATGAGGTTAGCTCTAACAGTATTTGCTGTAAAGTCGCCATTACCATCTCGGTAAACTACAGTGTTTGGAGTATTATTGGTATCAGATGCAAGTACAATACTTGGATCACCATTAACACCATCTCCATTTGTAATACTAATACCATTTCCAGATACTTGCAAGGTTCTAGCTACAGAAGACTCATCTCCATTTGTACTTACAGCTAAGCCAGATTGTGTAGGAAAATTAAGTTTCTCATGAACTTCAGTATCAATATTTAGAAAGTTGTCATCAATCTCTTGGTTTGTAAGAGGAGATCCTTTAACTAGTCTATACGTTATGTTGGCCATCTGTTATCCGTTCCATTTGTTGTTCTAATTTATTTATTTTCTCTATAAGAATATCAATTGACTTTTCTCTTTCTTTTAAAGCTCTTCTAATAGATCTGTGCTGTCTTAGTTTAGATTTATCTGTTTCTAAAACAGCACCATTATTAGTGTCTTTAACAAGAGTTTCGTTTTCAACTTTAATTTTCATTAGCTATCCAATGCAATAATTCTTAAATCGCGTAATTTAGGAGAAAACTGTTTTTGATCCGATAACATTACAATTTTAATTTGGAATGTATTAAATCTTGTTGAAATTGGATTATCATTAGGAATTCCAAAATTACCAAAAGCATTAGGAGGGAAGAACCTATGCTCTTTAAAATCAAAATTATTAATTGATGATGGTACTACATTTTCTAATGACATTTCTACCCAATTTTCATCCGTAATTGGTGTAACTTCTCCTGAAGGCAATGTTCTATAATATACTTTTACATCAGTTGATCCAGGTTTATTAATATCAACAGTTACATTAATATTTGAAGCATCAAAACCATCAGCTAGATTAATTGGTTTAGTTATATATTTTGCTAATGCATTTCCACCAGAAGATATTCCTGCCTCAGTTAATACGCTAGGATTATTAATTGTATTTTCTGTAACAATAATTGCTAATGATTTAGCATCAATCATTGGTGAAACAATACCACTATTTGATGTTAATCTTGCTCTTAAGCGAAGTGTTGGTCCACCACCTGCATTTGCAGCAGCGTCTAATTTTAATAATCTTGTATATTCAATATCCTGGTTTATATCAATTAATGCAAATTCAGGATCATAAGTACCAGAATTAGTATATGCTGCTGCATACCATGTAATATCAGTTCCATCCGGAGTAGCTGCATTTGCATTAGCAAATATTGCATGGTAATCTTTAACTGTTGCAGGGTCTTGAATTTCAAATTCAGCTGTACCAGTTAATGCAAATGATGCTCTTCTAATTACAAATTTAAGATCTTTATTCTGATCTGCTTCCCATGTAGAAGCATTTTGTGACTTGAATAATGACCCAGCATATGGCTGTTTATCAACTTTAACTGTTCCATCTAATGATGTTTCTCCCATTTCTGCAATAAACACTTCATATTCTTGTGTATTGGCAATTAATGTAATTGCATATTCTCCTGGAGTTAAATGAACTGCAGGGAATTCAAATTTAGTAGGAAGATCTCCATCAGGATCTGCAATTACATCTTGTGGTTTCTTAACTGCTACAGCAAATGGTATTGTTGTTGTTTGTGCTTCTGGATATCCATTTACAGTTCTTCTAATTTCCATTGTGATTGGTACTGTATTTGATTTATTTCTAAAGAATACATCAATAGAAGAAATATGCATACCTTGTGGATAAGCATTGGCGTCAATTAAAAATGATTGCGCAACAGGATCAGCCCAGAATCTTCTACCACGTCTTTCAATAACTCGTTGGTTTTGTATAGCGCGGGTTGTTAAAATATTTTCTTGTTTATCTTGTAATAAACCAACCGCAGTATATTTAGCTTCTCCAATAGAGTCTTGTGCTTCAACATCATTAGTACTACTATTAATTAATCTAAATGTTCTTTCTCCAGTTCTAAATGTTTCTGCTGGGATATCAAATAATACACCAATATTACCATATTCATCTGGTACAATAGCATCACCAGCATTATAGGTAGTAACAGCAGTAACTTCAGCTACTCCTCCATTGGCTCCAATAATGAAATCACCTATGGTAATTGATGTAGTTTCATTAAATACGGTTAATAATCGTCTTTGAAGTGATGGTAATTGGCCAGCAGTTGCTGAGGTAATATCAGAATAGATTGCTGTCTCTGCAGTTCCAATAATTGAACCAGTAACCGATCCAGATCTTATAGTTAATCCTTCATAAATTCCTTTAGTGTCATCAAATAAATCTCCACTTTCATGTCTTACTTCAATAACTGTTAGTGGTGTTAAATTTGAATCAATTGAAGTATTTTCCATATAACCATATAAACGTGATAATGGTTTAAATGAATTACCAATTGCTAACACTTGATTATTTCTTATAAATGGAATAAATTGAATATCAACTACATTATTACCAAGACTAGATGTCTGTGATGATAGCACGTTTTGTTGTACTGATGCAGAAGTACTTGTAACTCTCACAGCATTACCAGATCCAGTAAATCTATTAATAATTAAGTCAGCAGCATCAGGTAATTGCACATCAACAATTTGATTAACTGCAGGTAGTTGGTTTGTATCAACCCACTGATCAAATGATGGCTCTAAATTAATAAACCCAGCAAATCGAATAACATTAAATGGGTTAACATTAATAAATGTTGTTGCTAACTTTTGTGTAATAGCATCAGTTTCAGAATATTGTAAAGTTATTGAATCACTGCGTTTTTCTGTATTAGTTAATGTTCCTGTATTAAAATAATGAAATTCTGTAGTAAATGGCGCACGTAATTCTTGATTAATAGGATCAATTGCAGCATTAAAATCAGCATCAGCAGGCTGGGCAATTGAATTATTATTGTAG
>Ga0222719_10000338_pt1 | contig 47436 bp, 59 predicted proteins | sample C33_34DmetaG_FD_165039 | JGI IMG/M metagenome (GOLD analysis project Ga0222719, IMG submission 165039) | Estuarine water microbial communities from San Francisco Bay, California, United States - C33_34D | ecosystem: Environmental > Aquatic > Marine > Unclassified | place: USA: California...
TGAAAGAGATAACCGACATAGGCCCGTTTTCTTATCCTGCTTTCGTAAAAAGCCGCTTATGCACGATGGAAGCAACCGGGTTAGTTATAAATATTGCCTCTTTGGACTCTACAAATGACGAACAGAAAGTTAACAGGTTCAAAAATAGCCCAAACTGGGAGTTTTACCTAAATGCTTGTAGAAGTTACGGTTTTTCGGTCGATTCAAATAACCCGTGGCGTCTTGTGGCAGATCTCGGCTCACCAGAGATGATTCAATATGCCAGACGATACAGTCACTTGAGCACGGACTCAGTTTTATCTTTTTGCTATGCTCCAGCGTATGTGACATTTTATGAAAACTTTGTTAATTTGTTTCTTGAACTGTACAATGCGACTAAAAGCGATTATGTTGTTAGAGAATACTGCCAAAATGGCTCAACAATAACTAAAGTGGTCAGACCGTTTAACTACACAACAGAAACTTTGATGGAAAACTTCACCAAAGCAGATTTCTTTAAATTATATATGAAAATTAGACTTATGGAAGAGAGAGAAGTGAATCTCGACCAAATGCAAAAAGAACATCTTCAAAGAGATTGCGAGCAGATGCTTCGAAACATGCCTGAAAGCAGAGTTGTCAACATTTTTGAAAAACTGATAGCCGAGACGTATAATAACAGCGGTTCCTTGACAGACTTGATCTATCGTGTTAAAGTATCAGAACAAGAGAGGGTAAATGTACTTTCAAACACTTGATGATAAAACAGAATGTGTCGGAGTATATAAAGACGGAAGGCTATACTTCCAAGATATCCCAGACGGGCTTGATCGCACGTGGCGTCCCGGCGGCTTTATTTCTGACGACAATATCGACTACGCTTGGCTTATTTGCAGCGGTCAATCGCTCGGAGAAGTATGCCCAGAGCACCTGCAAAAGGAATACGAAGGTTCCAAGCGCAAGATGTCGGCATTTTACAAGTCATTTCAGATCGCCAAGATCGACTTCAACGAGCACTGCATTTTTGACCTTATTCCGCAAGACTCGCTGATCCAGTTTTGCGAGATCAAAAACAAGATCACTCAACACGTGTTCGAGACATACGAAAAGCCAGAAAACTATGAGTTTATGCGCGATATAGCAAAGCTCACACAAAAGCTTAGGCACCAGAAGCTGAACATTGATATATCTAACAGCAAGTCGCTGTTTACGCGGACAATGAACAGGAACGAGTTGCAGAGAATTTTAAGTGTCGGCAGTTACATAGACTATAACATCTACGGCACAGTCACGGGACGCTTGACGACCAACAAGGACTCTTTCCCAATATTGACGATGAAGAAAGACCTCCGAAAGATCGTCCATCCCCACAACGACTGGTTTTTGTCCTTAGACTACAACGGAGCAGAAGTTAGAACGCTGTTGGCTTTGTCTGGTGAAACCCAGCCACAACTTGATGTTCATGACTGGAACTGTCATCATCTATTTGAAGCAGGAACCAGCAGAGAAGAAGCAAAAACAAGGTTCTTTGCTTGGCTTTATGATCCGATCTCCATTGATATTAAGACGGGTGTGTATGATAAGGATGGCGTCCTTAAAAAGTATTATGATGGAGAAGCCGTCAAGACGCCTCTCGGTAGGGAGATAAAAGTAGAGCAGAGAAAAGCACTAAATTATTTAATTCAAAGCACGACATCTGATATAGTCTTGGAAAGAGCAGTAACAATAGATAAACTTCTTAGTGGTAAGAAGAGTTTCATATCTCATATCGTTCATGACGAGTTGGTCATCGACTTATCAGATGAAGACAGAGAAATGATACCAGAGATCAAGGAAGTATTTGCTCAAAACAAACTCGACAAGTTTATGGTTAATTTAAAGGCTGGAAAGAACTACTACGAGTTAGAGGATCTGAACGTATGATTTCAATAGTTGGGATCGGTAACGCTGGGTCTGCTATTGCTAGTAGGTTTGACTCTCTGCCTCAATACGATACGTATAAGTTGGGCAGCAGCCTAGAAGGCACAGAAAAGAACGAATACAAGTTAGAGACTTACGGAACACCAGAAGAATACGAAAACAACGTCCCGAACTTAAAAACTTTTTTCAAGAAAATAAAAGATCGGGTTCAAGTCTTTGTCGTAGGTTCATCTATGAGTTCTATCTACTCTCTCGGCATCCTTGAACAAATAAAAGATAAGGAGTTGGATGTATTTTACATCAAGCCTGATATTGAGTTGTTAACGGGTGTTCCAAGGCTTGTAGAAAACGCCACATACGGCATTCTGCAAGAATACGCACGTTCCGGCTTGTTTCGCTCTCTCACTATAATTTCAAACGAAATGATCGAGAGAGTCCTTGAAAACATAAACCTTAAAAACTACTATGATATGCTAAACGAGACGATCTTCTCAAGCGTGCATTATCTCAACTACTTTGAGCACACAGAGCCTCATGTCGGCAATGTTTCAAAGCCACAGGACATCAACAAGATACGATCTGTTTCAATTTTGAGTATGAAGAAACTTGAAGAAAAATGGCTTTTTGACCTTGACGCGGAGAGAGAATTATGTTATTATATGTGTATAAATGAAGAAAGATTAGAAAAGGAAAAAGGCTTGCATAAGAAGTTGGTAGACATTTTGAAGACTAAGCCTCGGAATGCTTACCGCAAGATTTCGTATGCAATCTACGAGACACACTTACCAGACTTTGGGTTCTGCGTTGCCCATACTAACGCAATACAAAATCAACAAAATACTCTTGACAGGCTAGAACAAGAGTGATACATTAGATGCTGTGGAACGCACTGCATACTTTAAACAATAGGAGAAAAAAGTAATGTCAATCAATATGGAACTAATGAGAAAGAAACTTGCCACACTTCGTGGTGAGGGAGCCGACAAGGGCGATTCGGTGTGGTTTAAGCCCGATGAGGGAGACACCGACATCCGCATTGTACCGACTTCAGATGGAGATCCGCTTAAGGAGATGTTCTTCCACTATAACGTGGGCGAGCACAAGGGCGGCATTCTTTGTCCCAAGCGCAACTTTGGCGAGAACTGCCCAATTTGCGAGTTTGCCTCTTCGGTCTGGAAGGACGCGACGGAGAACAACGACGACGCTAGCAAGCAACTTGCGAAGTCTCTGTTTGTCCGAGCACGTTACTTCTCACCAGTACTCGTTCGCGGACGAGAGGAAGAGGGAGTAAAGATTTATGGATACGGCAAGAAGGCTTACGAGTTGCTTCTTGGATATATCCTCGACCCCGAATATGGGGACATCACAGATGCCAGTGAGGGTACTGACATCACGCTGACTTACACTAAGCCCACCACACCGGGCGCATACCCTCAAACTAACATGAAGATGAGGCGAAACACGTCCCCATTGCTCGAAGATACGGAAGCGATCCCTGCCCTCCTCGATCGTATGCCTGACTTCGGATCTCTCTTTGAGCGCCACACTCCACAAGAGATCGACAGCATTCTCGATGAGCAACTTTCAGGCACCCAAAGTGCCGAATCCCGTTCTCGCGAAACTGTAGCATATGGAAATGCCACTAGTGACGTAGATAAAGCCTTCAACGAACTGATGAACGGAAAGTAAGCCATTTAGTTTGAGATACCGATAGCAGAGCGGGTTAATACTCTGCTTAATTTTACTAATCAAAAAGGAGTAATACTATGGATTGGTTGAAATCACAATGGTCTTCATGGAAGGTCAGGGTAACATTTGTCGGAGGCGCTCTCGTCATTGCGACCGCATACGGCACCTGTGAAGTTGATCCAGCAGCAGTATCTACGGATACCACCGAGACTGCTACAGAAGCAACAACCACGACCACCACCGAATCTGTGGAGGTTTCTGCTACCACTACAACGGAGACAGAAACCACTAGTGCTGAGGGAGAGACCACCGGCACAACAGAGAGTGAGACAACTACAGAGTAGTAAAAGCCGCTGGCAGACCGGTGTAAAGTCTGCCGCATTTAAATTCAATATTCAAGCCCTCGCGTTAAAGAGGCTTCTTGAAGCATATTCAAAAAGGAGATAATATGTCAACGAATTTTTTTACCATAACCACAACTGTGAATGCATTGCTGAGTACTTATAACACAATTATGGTGCCAAAGTGGTTCCAACGAAATCATGTATGGAACCGACCAACACAAATTAACTATCTTCAGAGCGTCTTTGATAATTTTGCCACTACGCCAATTGTTCTGGCAAATGTTCTCAACTGCGCTCAGAATCATCCATCAAAAAACTACGACACAATTATTAACACAGGTTCCCGTTATGTTTCAATGGATGGACAAAACAGGACAGAGACTCTGTGGCGTTTCCGCAACAATGAAATCACTTTTACGGGCACCGTTACAGACCGTGGAAATACCTATACCTACAAGAACTGTTATTTTAAGGATTTAGATCCGGCTGTACGCTATGCTTTTTTGGGAGCCTCAATTGTGCTCCAAGAGTACAGCAACTTGGCTTTTGAGAGCTTGCCACGACAATTTCGTAGCTTGAATGATGGAATGCCCCTTAACCCACAAGAAAAGCGAAATTCTGAACAAACCTATATCGCACATTGGGTCCGAGAACGCTCCGGAAAGGATGGTAAGTATTATTCTGCAATAGGCTCGTGCTTTAAAGATCATGCGCGCAATAGAATGCAAGATGCAGAACATATTGTTAAGTTTTTGGTTCATGCGAGAGCGTTAAAGGACAACCCCTCTCAGCGCCCACCTGTGGCAAAGAGCGTACTGGATCAATATTACGCGAAAGGAACAGATACGTTTGAGTTATCTCAGGGCACATTTTCGGATCGCTCGATGTCTGCATATGGAGATGAGTTATCTTGGCTAGACTCCGCGATGGAATTTCACAGAAGGAGTATTCGCCACTATGAGCCTTCAAGCGGCAGTTCGGATATATCAAACCTGCTGTTGTCTATGTGGTTTCAGGCTTATTTATGGTCACAAAACAAGTCTATAAAGGATTATGGACTGAATGAGCGCAACTACTTAAATATGCTTATTGGTGCAGACGAAGCCCTTAAAAAGGCAGATAAGTCAGGAGACGGATACAGGGAACACGCTAGGGTCAATTGGCAAGGATCTTTGAAAAGGTGCAAAATGATCACAGAATTATTCATTAAGTTGCTCGAATCCAAGTCCGCCGCGTGAAAAAATGAAAACACCACTGCGATATCCCGGCGGTAAGTCACGTGCCGTCAAACATATCCTCCCTCACATCCCCGAGAATGTTAAGCGAGTTTGCTCGCCATTCTTCGGGGGTGGCTCGGTGGAACTAGCACTTGCAGATCGTGGCGTAGAAATCTTTGGCTACGATAAAATGAAGCAACTTGTTTGGTTTTGGATGGCGTTATGCGAGGGAAACGAACAACTTGCAGACGCAGTAGAAAGTTTGCGAGAACAATACACAATAAGATCTGGCGAAACTGTTATAGGCTGCTCAAAAGAGTCGTTTCATCAATATCGCGAAGAACTCAAAACTGACTCGTTTATGTTTTCATATGAAAGAGCAGCAAAGTATTACGCGATCAACAGAGCAAGTTTCTCTGGTGCTACATTTAGTGGTGGGTGGTCTGAAAGAGCATCGTATGCAAGATTCACCCACTCATCAGTGCAAAGACTGAGAGACTTTAAAGCGCAAAAATTCAGAGTTGATTATGCAGACTTTAAAGACGCCATAGACTACCACCCAAATGCGTTTTTATATCTTGATCCGCCGTACATGCTTGAAGGTTCACAGAACTCGCTATACGGCATTGACGGCAATCTTCATGACTCATTTGATCATGAGCGCCTACATTCTATCTTGACAAGTCGTGATGGGTGGCTTATGTCTTATAATGACTGTCCGGAGATAAGAGAGATGTATGATGGATATGAAATTATCGAAGCTGAATGGGCTTACGGAATGAACAAAAGCAAGCAGTCATCCGAGATACTAATCAAGGGTTAATAAACATTAACTAAAGTATTTGACATTCCCGTGGAGGGGTGTTATGCTATCAATAGCTCAAGGAGGGAAACATGAGCCAGCAGATAGAAGAACTGAACAGGTGGGTAAAACAAATAGATGCCTTAAAGACACATCTTAAGTTTCATGATGTTTTTACAAGCGGTATGCTGCAAAGAGTGGTCAGTGCAGTTCAAGATTCTGGATACGTTTCTCATATTCGAACTGGCGACGGTTTTGAGATGTTGAGCATTCTGATGGACGAAGAAACTAAGTTGGACGCCCGAGAATGGCATGGCACAAACACCGTAACATCAATAGCGGAACTACATCCACAGCTTGCAAATAACGGGTGCTGGCAGCTATTGCTTCCAAAACTTATGAAAGTTTCGCAGAAAGGAACCGGACAGGGAGAAGTGGTTCTGTCTTTGATTCTAAAGAGTGTTACTAGAGCAAAAGATCAAGATATTAACGCCTCCGGGTTGCATTTGGAAGCGAAAGACAAGACTGCCAACATTAAGGCTCATGGTCGAGAGCACCAAAGCTTTAGGCAAACTAATGCGTCAGCTAAGCAAGCAGGCTGGAGAAAAGACAACGGAAAGCTTTATCAAGGCATTTTTGAAGAAAGCTCGCTAGCCACAATCACACAATATCTTGAAGAAGTATACTTCAACTGGTCCCCGGAGCGTGTCAAACGAGTAGCGCAATATATTCATGATCATGATACAAACGAAGGTAATCAATATTTGGGTACAGAGATATTGTTTGATTATCGAGCCGTTGATAATTTTGATTTGTACTTGCATTTCTCAAATGACGGGCGCCTTCTCATTTTGGGAGATTTTGAAGACAGAAGGTTTATTTCGGAAAATCTGAAGTTCAGAGTTCCACTTAGGGGAAACAGCACACAAGCATTGGCAGATGGATATGCATCAGCACAACTTTTTAAGGGAAGAAAATGACAACTATTGAAACAAAGGGCATCCGATACCTCGGAAGCAAAAACAAGATTATTCCTCTCATAGCGGAGGTAATTGAGTCGCTGGACCTGAAGGAAAAGACACTTATTGATGTCTTTACTGGCACTACCCGCGTAGCTCAAGCATTCAAGTCGCTTGGATACACGGTGACAACTAGCGATCTATCATGGGCATCTGAAGCATATAGCCACGCAATGATCTGCAATAGTGGCGAGATGGGCCATTTGCAACAATATATTGATGAACTCAATGCGCTCGATCCTTCCCCCGGTTGGTTGACCGAAAATTATTGTGATGCCACAAATGAAGTTGGAGATCTAATCCAAGTGTGGAAGAAGCCCAACGGCGCAAAGGCTGATGCTATTCGAGAGAAGATTGAAACATACAATCTACCACATACAGACAAGATGGCGCTCATAGCATCACTTATCTTTGCTTTAGACAAGGTTGACAACACAGTCGGACTACAGCAAGCATATTTGAAGGGCTGGAAGTCTCCTCGCGTTGATACGCCACTTGAGCTTAAACTGCTACCTTCTCATGCTGGTCCTGCTGGTACGCACATTGTTGGAGACGCTCTAAAGGTGGAGTATCCAGAGGCAGAGGTTGCTTATCTTGATCCTCCTTATACAGCAGCCGACTATTCTACTTATTATCACATTTGGGATAGTATCGTCCGCTGGGACAAGCCAGAAGTGTCTCTAAAGACAAACAGGCGTTTGGACAGAATCAAGAAGAACAAAGAGACACACGACAAGGATATGATCAGTCCTTGGTACAGCAAAAAGACTGCTTATGATGCAACTTTGAAATTAGTTGATAGACTTCCAGTAAAATATGTGGTATTCTCATATAGCGATGAGGGACTTATCTCTCTTGATGAAATGAAGGAAATGGGTGCTAAGTATAAAAACTTCACTATCCATGAGAAGGAGCACTCCCGACATGTCATGAGAGCGATGGGTGCCGGCGGCAAAGAAGCAGAAAACGCGAGCAAGACAAAGAATACAGAATACGTTATCGTCATTGAAAAATAAGGAGAAAAGAATGGCTGCGAAAGCAAAAACAGACACTAAGCCCGGACGAGTGGCTATGCAAGATTTAATGAAGCTTGTCAATAAAAAGGCAGGCAGAAATGTCGCACACGATCTAACAGGCGACAACCCAACAGAAGTAAAAGAGTGGATCCCAACAGGTTCGCGCTGGCTTGACTCTATCATTTGCAAGGGACAAGTCGCAGGTATTCCAGTCGGTAAGGTTTCGGAGATCGCAGGTCTTGAGGCAACAGGCAAGTCTTATATGGCTGCACAGATCGCAGCAAACGCCCAGAAAACGGGTAAGCTTGTCGTTTACTTTGATTCCGAGTCTGCTATCGACCCAGACTTCTTGGAGCGAGCAGGATGCGATCTAAGCCAGTTAATGTATGTTCAGGCATCCTCTGTCGAGTTCGTTCTAGAAACCGTTGAAGAATTGCTCGGAGCAGCAGATCAACAACTTGTATTTATCTGGGACTCGCTAGCATTTACACCATCTGTTTCAGATGTCGAAGGAGACTTCAATCCACAGTCTTCAATGGCTGTTAAGGCACGTATTCTTGCAAAGGGTATGTCTAAACTTATCATTCCTATCGCAGACAAGCAAGCAACGTTCCTTGTGTTGAACCAGTTGAAGGCAAACATCCCAAGCGGACCCAATGCACGTATTGTTGCAATGACGACGCCATATATGACGCCGGGAGGTAAAGCACTTCAATATTCATATTCTTTGCGTATTTGGCTCACTGGTCGCAAGTCCAAGGCGGCATATATTGAAGACGACAAGGGATATCGCATCGGTTCAGAAGTAAAGGCAAAGTTAGAGAAGTCTCGCTTTGGAACACAAGGCAGAAACTGTGCTTTCCGTATCCTCTGGGGAACAGATGAAGTAGGAATTCGCTGTGATGAGAGCCTTTTTGAGGCCATTAAGGGATCTCCCAAACTTACATCGGCGGGCGCTTGGTATACACTAACGATGGAAGATGGTTATAGCAAGAAGTTTCAGCCTTCCAAGTGGAACGATCTTATGGCGGAAGATGCAGAATTCAAGCAACGTGTTTATGATGTTGTTATGGAAGAGGTGGTGCAAAACTTTGATACACGACAAGGAGACGCTAAGAGGTTTTACGAGGATCCAGACGGCGAATAAAGTAAAAAAGTGCTTGACTTTGCTGCATTGCTTTGTTATAGTAAAAAGAGCATATAGGAGTGAGGCGGTATTACGCAGGGTTCTACTGAGATGATATACGACCCGGACCAAGGAATAAGAGTCTTAAAAGGGAATACTTGGTCGCTTGCAGGTGAGAACCCTGCCACTCCTTCAAATGAAGTTACCCCGATTGTAACGGGTGGGACTGGAAACAGTCAGTTAGGTGGTCTGGTTGCCTAACACCTTTTGGGAGAGAAGAAAGTGACTGACGAAATCAAAGAACTCAAAAAGCAAGTAGAAGAACTCAAAAAAGAGAATACAGAACTACAACGAGAGTTATCAGTCCATAATTTTCTTGATACCGGCGTTCCACAAGAGCGACTTGATTATCAGCGAGAGTTAAAAAAAGAACTAAACGAATTTCGTCATCTCTACGGAAGTGTCATTTCTCGCATAAACAAGTTGGAAGACGATACAAGAGCAGCGATAGAGTTTGCCGACCTCGCAGAAGACGATAAGGGAACTGAAATGATTTTAGAGTTTTGCGAGGACATTACAAAGTTGGTTGGAGAATAAAGAATGAACAACATTGAGGACATTAAAAACAAATGGGAGAAAACAAGGCTTCTAGAAGAACTACCAGAAGACGAGCAATATTCTATGAGTCAATTGTTAGAAAATGAAGCAAGACATATTCTGTTTACTTACCAAGATGTAAATGAAAGTCAATTAGCATACATTTGTTTTCCTTTAATTCGCAGGATATTCCAATCATCAGGTTTTTTTGAAGAAGGTGATTGTCCACTCACTTTCACATACGAAACAAGTGCTCTTCCCGCATTTACCTACTTCAAGCCAGACGAAGAAGAATCAAGTGTTGCAACAACTCAGGTTTATGATTTTGAATCCTCGCCAAACAAAGAAGTGGTTGAGGAAATTTGCTCCAATAGATATTATGCTCTGGATGCGGAAGTTGGACTAACAGCAGAACTCGCTGAAAGATTCAGAAACGAACTTAACGAGAAACACAAAGGAAAACATCTTATTTTTGGATATCCAATTATGATGAGAGAAGAAGACGGCGAAAGGATTTATTCTTATCGTTGTGCGGTTTTACCGGGAGGTTCAAGATTACACGAAGGAGGATATAAAGAATGAACAACATTGAGATTCTATATCAAGAATGCAAAGTGTGTGGAAAAACATTCAAACTTCCAACTCGTAAAGAACTGGAAAAATCAATTTTATTCAAGGCTGCCGAGGCTCTCGGAATTGATATGGGAAATGGTTATACAGGCGGGAATAGCTTGTTGGCAATGTTGAACTGTTCAGTTGAATGTGCGAGAAAACTGGAGAGCGAAGAGTGAAAGTCGGTGACTTGGTAAAACCTAAACACAAATACTCTAACAACGAAGTAGGGCTTGGGATAGTGTTAAAAGTAGAAGAAAACTTTTTTAAAACTTATAATGACTACTTTGAAGACCGCTTGACTATTCACTGGATGCACGGGGAGACAACCTTTGAGCCAGATAGTTATGTTGAGAAACTTGCGGAGAACAAAGAATGAATAAAAGTGCTTGACTTTGTTACTTTACTTTGTTATAGTATAAAGAGCATATAGGAGGGAAATATGCGTAACTATGGGTATGCGTGCATTTGCAAGTCGCTGTCCGATCTTCCGAAGTCGCAGCGTATCACAACTAACCGCAGTATGATCAAACGCACATTCAAGGAGCGTGGTATTGAATATGCGTCAGAACTTGCCTTGGATAACTTGCGTGATCTGCGCAAGATCCTGCAATGGAACTTGGAGAACGACATTTACTTTTATCGGTTGTCTTCCGACATCATTCCGTGGGCATCAGAGTACAACTTAGAGGATATGCCTAACTTCGGCGCTATCCACGCTGCCGCTGCATCCGCTGGTAACTTTGCTCGCCAGCACAACATGCGCCTCACATCACACCCCGGACCATTCAACAAGTTGGCGTCCCCACAAGAGCGTGTGTTTCAACTGACCAAGACCGATCTATCAGTGCATGCAGACTTGTTTGACCTTATTGGTTTGCCTCGCACGCCATACGCCAAACTCAACATCCACGTTGGCGCAGCCTACGGCGACAAGCCTTTTGCTCTCGACAACTTCTGTCGCAACTTTGAACGGCTACCAGAGAATGTCCGTTCGCGCTTGACGGTAGAAAACGACGACAAGCCATCACTTTACTCTACGCGAGAATTGTACGAGGGCATATATAAGCGTATCGGTATTCCTATCGTATTTGACTATCACCACCATATGCTGCACCCTGACGGACAGTCAGAGCAGGAAGCACTAGAAATGGCGCTTTCTACGTGGGGCGATGTAAAGCCAGTTGTGCATTACGCAGAGTCGCGTTCTGTTGAGCACAACAACCCTAAGATCAAGCCACAAGCACACTCCGATATGATCCGCAACCCATTTGATGACTATGGACACGATCTGGACGTAATGATCGAGGCAAAGCACAAAGAACTTGCGCTCTTGGAATATCGTGATATAATGAACGAACAGAGGCTAGTAGGATGACTAAAACAGACAAGAAACGAGTATTGATCATTGACTCTCTAAACCTTTATTTGAGAGCATATATTATGGACCCAAGCCTTACTATGCAAGGAGAACCTTGCGGGGGCATCAAGGGTTCATTAAAGATCCTTCAAAAACTCGTCAGAGACTCAAACCCAGACGAGATCGTATTTGTATGGGATGGACCAAATGGTTCTCGAAAGAGAAAGGCACTTGATAAGGACTATAAGAGTGGCAGAACACCAGTCCGTCTAAACAGGTCAGTTAAGAACCTGACTGATGAAGAGGAGATGCAAAATAAGGTATGGCAACAGATGCGCCTGATGGAGTATCTAAACGAAATGCCTATCATACAAATTGTTATTCCAGAGGTGGAGGCAGATGACGTTATTTCGTATTTAACGCAAACTCCAAAATATCAAGGGTGGCAAAAGGTAATTGTGTCCAACGATAAGGACTTTTACCAACTTTGCGATGATGAAACAGTAGTGTTCCGACCAGTAAGCAAGACTGTCTACAACAAGAAGCGTATTATTGAGGAACTTGGCGTGCATCCGCGGAATATGGCGCTTGCACGCGCACTTGTAGGCGATGCATCAGATAATTTGCCCGGTATCAAGTCGGTTGGATTTAAGACGATCCAGCGCCGTCTTGGCTTTTTGGCTTCCGAGAAAGACTACACCATTGATGAACTGATCACTTACTGCGAGAACGTAGATAGCAAGTTAAAGTTCCACGATAATATCTTGGAAGGTCAAGACACGATCGCACATAACTACAAAATGATGCAACTTTATTCTCCGATGCTTTCTCCTCAGTCAAAGGACTTTGTGAAAAACGCCGTTGAGAATTTTGAGTTCAATTTCAACAAGATAGAAATTATTAAGAAAATGCGAGACGATGGGTTCGGTGAATTGAACTGGAAAGATCTAGAATTGCATTTAAACAAGATTGCTCTGGACAGCCAAAATTCTTGACTTATGAGAGCATCAGGTTATAATTATAGTCTCAGAGGGGGTGGTTCTTGAACTCTTCAAGACCTGCACAAAATCAGCCGACTTTTGGTCGCTACGGAAAGTCTTTTCAGGAGGGTTTGGTACAATTAATTTATCAGGATCGCCCCTTTGCAGATCAGATAACAGAAGTCCTAGATCTAAACTTTCTTGAACTGGAATATCTACGTGTATTTACAGACAAGATAACTTCTTATCGCGACAAGTATTCTAAGCATCCGTCTGCTAATGCAATTGCTACCATTCTCAAGACAGAGCTTGAAACAGAAGACACAGTTATCCAGCAGCAAGTAAAAGAATACTTTACTCGCATTACAACAAGTGAACTGGACAACGAAGAATACATCAAAGAAAAGTCACTAGACTTCTGTAGAAAGCAAAACCTCAAAGAAGCGATGTTGCAGTCCGTTGGTTTGCTGGAGTCCTCTTCTTTTGATGAGATCTCCAAGGTTATCAACGACTCGCTAAAACTTGGCTCGGAGACAAACTTTGGACACGACTTTATTGCAGACTTCGAGGCTCGCTATCAGCCACGTCATCGCCAACCCGTTACAACAGGCTGGAAAGACGTTGACTCTATTGTTGGTGGTGGTCTAGGCAAGAACGAACTTGGTGTGGTTATTGCCCCCACAGGTGCTGGAAAGTCTATGGTGCTTGTGCATCTTGGTTCGCAGGCAGTCAAAGAAGGTAAGACCGTCATTCACTATACGCTGGAACTTCAAGACACTGTTATCGCCAACCGCTACGACAGTTGTATTACAGGTTATCCTTTAAGTGACTTGATGAACTTCAAGGACGAGATCTACGAAGAAATTCAAGACATTGATGGATCTCTGATCGTAAAGGAGTATCCAACAAAGTCTGCTTCTGTAAGCACGATCCGTGCTCATTTGAACAAGTTATCAAAGCGCGGCATCAACCCCGGCATGATCATCGTTGACTACGCCGATCTTTTGAAGCCTATTGTCGTAAGAAAAGAAAAACGAGCAGAACTTGAATCTATTTATGAAGATCTACGAGGGCTCTCAACAGAATTTGGCTGCCCCATTTGGACAGCCTCGCAAACAAACCGATCAGGCTTGAACGCAGAGGTGATCACAATGGAGCAGATCTCCGAAGCATTCAATAAATGCTTTGTGGCTGACTTTATTATGTCGGTATCTCGCACGATCGAGGACAAACAAAACAACACAGGTAAGATTTTTATTGCAAAAAATAGAAACGGACCTGACGGAATAGTGTATGATATCTTCATGGACACGTCCAACGTGAAAATTAAGACTATGCCGAAAACAAACACGGTTGCTCCAAATATCACAACAAAATTAATACCAGCAACTCCGCCACCACTTGGCGCAAAAGAACAGAAAGAACTGTTGCTAAACAAATACGAGAAATACAGAAAAGGAAACAAATAAATGAGAACAGTAAATAACATCCGCAGATTCAGGCTATCCGACTCTTTCGTAGAGCCATATAAGACCGCAGAGGTGCCTTGGGGTCCGCTTGGGTATGTAACCTTCAAGCGCACATACGCCCGTCGCCTTAGTGAGTTTGAGCCAGACGCAACAGGCACAGAAGAGTGGTGGCAAACTTGTCGCCGCGTTGTTGAGGGTATGTTTGATATCCAAAAAGAGCACGTTGTAAGGCTTGGCTTGGAATGGAACGACAACAAAGCACAGCGCACCGCAAAAGATGCTTTTGATCGGCTATTCAACTTGAAATGGACACCTCCCGGTCGTGGTCTGTGGATGATGGGCACAAAGTTCGTCAAAGAGAGAACCGGCGCTGCACTGTTCAACTGCGCCTTCCGCTCCACTAGTGATATTTCCACCAAGGGCGGCTACATCTTTGCTTGGATCATGGACGCTCTTATGGTTGGTGTTGGCGTTGGTTTCGACACAAAGGGTGCTGGAACTGTTGTTATCCAAGAGCCAGAGTACACCAACGATGTTCTAGTTATTGATGATTCTCGCGAAGGGTGGGTTAACTCAGTTCACACGCTCCTTGACGGCTTTTTGCTTGGCGCAAAGGTTCCCAAATTCGACTACTCAGCAATTCGTCCAGAAGGCGCCCTTATCTCCGGCTTTGGCGGAACATCATCAGGACACGGACCTCTCAAAGAGTTGCACGAGAGTTTAACTGAACTCTTCACACCAAAGATCGGAGAGGCTATCACATCTGTTGATATTGTAGACACAGAAAACCTTATTGGTCGTTGTGTCGTTGCAGGAAACGTTCGTCGCTCGGCTGCGCTTGCTTTGGGCGATCACGAAGATATGCACTATCTTGAGATGAAGAACGATCAAGAAAAGTTGTATCATCACCGCTGGGGCTCCAACAACTCATATAATGCTCCAGTTGGTATGGACTACACTTGGCATGCAGAGCAAGCACAGCAAAACGGAGAGCCCGGAACGATCTGGCTTGAAAATGCCCGAGCATACGGCAGGTTTAAGGACGGCATCAACTATGATGATGCAGAGGTTGTTGGCTTTAACCCTTGTGTAGAGCAAAGCCTTCACAACGCAGAACTTTGCTGTCTTGTCGAGACATTCCCAGCAAAGCACGAAGACTACGATGACTATCTGCGAACCTTGAAGTGTGCATATTTATACGGCAAGACCGTCACGCTGGTTAATACGCATTGGCCAGAGACTAACGCGAAGATGTTGAAGAACCGCCGTATTGGTCTGTCGCAGTCTGGAATTATTCAGGCGTTCACAAAGCACGGCAGACGCAAGATGTTTGAGTGGTGCGACGATGCCTATGAGCACATCAGAGAGTTGGATAAGGAATACTCTAACTGGCTTTGCGTTCCTCGTTCGATCAAGATGACTTCTATCAAGCCATCTGGTACTGTATCTCTCCTGAATGGCTCCACTCCGGGCATTCACTTCCCAGAGGACGAGTTTTACATCAGGCGCATCAGGTTCTCCAAGACCTCGCCTTTGTTGGACAGTCTTCGCGATGCTGGATACTTCATTGAAGATGATGCCTACTCGCCCAACACATCAGTTGTCGAGTTCCCAGTCAGAGAACAGTTCTTTACAAAAGGCAAGAAAGATGTTAGTATGTGGGAACAGTTAGAGTTAGCAGCACAATACCAGTATTACTGGGCTGATAATGCAGTTTCAATTACGGTAACCTTTAAGCCTCACGAGGCATCGCAGATCAAGAGTGCTCTTGAGATGTACGAAACGCGACTTAAAGCAGTATCATTTTTGAGACTGAGCGAAACTGGCTATAAGCAAGCACCCTATGAGCCTATCACAGAGGAAAGGTACAACGAGATGGTAGCAAAGATCACGCCAATTCAAAGAATTGAGACTGATGTTGCTGGCGCAGGCACAAAGTTCTGTGATGGAGAGTCTTGCGAAATATGAGGTAAAAATGAATTTCAATCACTTAATGGACGCAAGGTTTCTAAAAAGAAGATGCGGCAACCGAAGCACTGGTTGCTATTACGTCCCAGCAGGTAATGTTCGCTCTACTCAAGGAGAGAATGTCCACATGACCATGGTTTGCAGAAACTGCGGCAAAAGAGAAGATATTTTTTTGAGTAAGCAACAATACCAAATACAGGAAAAACTGATACAAAAGGAGTTAGGAGATGTTTAAGCCAGTAAATAGATATATTTTAGTTGAAGAAGAGCAGAAAGATGTGCAAGAATCTTTGATTGTATTGCCTGACGACTATAAGCCAGCAGAAGAGCGATATACAACGGTTAAAGTTAGAGAAGTTGCAGATGACGTTAGGTTTAAGCTAGTCCCTTCAAGCAAAATTGTTATTGACCGTTCCATGTTAGAGGAAATAACGATCGGACACACTAATTATAGTGTTATTCTAGACAATTACGTGGTTGGAATCGTTAGCTAAACAGGAACGTGGATGGATAAAAACTTCTATAACGAGGCTTCTGCAAAGAAGCTCGGATGGGAACCTTCATGGTTTGGAGAAAAATACTTTGACGACAAGTTAGTCAGAGCAATCAAAAAATGGCAGAAAAGCCAAGGTATCCCTGCGGATGGTCTTTGTGGACCAACAACGTTTAGAAGACTTTGGACCGAAAGGCAAGCAAAGATAGACGACTATAAACCGCAAGAAGCACAATATTCAAATTACATTGTTTATAATGGCGACTTTCACCCTATTGACTGGGATAAGTTTGTTCTTTGGTCAGAAAAAGGCGGCATGGAAGCAGCCCGAGGCACATACTACGACTACTCAGGCAGACCAGAGAGAAAGATACGCTATTTTGTAAATCACTGGGATGTTTGCCTAAACTCCAAGTCCTGTCAGGATGTATTAAACCGCAGAGGTGTGTCTGTCCACTTTTTGATCGACAATGATGGAACAATATATCAGACAATGGATATGCAACACGCCGCTTGGCACGCTGGCTCATCAAGAACCAATAGACCATCAGTTGGTGTAGAGATCTCGAACGCATACTACCCAAGATATCAGGACTGGTATGTTAAAAACGGCTTCGGTGAAAGACCGCTAATTGAAGATGCTTGGGTCCACGGCTCTAAACTAGATCCATTCACTGGTTTCTATCCTGTTCAGTTGGATGCTTTAAAGTCATTGTGGAGAGCGATCCACGGCGCAACAGGCATCCCCTACGAGGCGCCAACAAACCAGTTCGGCAAAACTTCCACGAAATACGAGCAAAACGTTGCATATGGAGACTTTGAGGGCTTCGTGAGTCACTACCACGTGAGCAAAAACAAGATAGACTGTGCAGGGCTCGATCTCAAAACGCTTTTGGAAGAAGCAGAGCATAATATAAAATTTATTGACTGGAAAAAGAAGTAAAGATATTTGACATCTCCAAAAATGTGAGTTATACTTTCTCAAACATTAGGAGAATATGTTCATGAATCTTTTACTTTCGCTGTGTCTTATGGGCACCGCACACGCCGACACACTTAGTGAGAGCGATACATCTTATACAGGTGCAACCATCCTTGAAGGCGACCTTGACGTTACCTTTGAAAATGTTATTGACGTTGAGTTGAAGGAAGACACATATCCGTATGCTTTCTTTGAAGGCAACACGTTGTATCTTGGAAACTCAGACATTCTCGACAACAGTGTTGATGCTATTGTTGAGTTCTTTTGGTTTGAGTCTTCTATCGATCGCGCAACAGACTTTTATGTTGCTGTGATCAAGGTCCGCTCAACACCCGGAGACAACTGCTATTATGCACCTTGGGACTGGGCACGTGGCTCGTTTTGTAAGTTGTGGGCAGACGAATGGACCGACTGGGGCGAGCATCCCGTTGTTTCTGTTGAGGCGATGACCGATATTGAGCGTGAACAAGGCGCATTCCGCTGGGACTGGTCTGTTCCGTTTGAGTCATACGGCATTGACGCATACAGCCAAGTAACCTTTGAGAACAAGTATGGTATCGGCACGGACTCCGAAGGCGCAGCGATGATCCACGGAGAATACAAGTTAGATGAAGACGGAGTTGAAGTAGAAGCCGAAGGCGAACTGCAAGTCAAGGGCTACCACTCATCAGAGTATTCAGTCAATACACAATACGAAGTCACGCTTTATGAGTGGGACGTATACGTTAATGGACGTGCCGATCTAATGGCTTGGGATATGTATTTGAACCTTGGAGAGCGAGAGCGCCAGTCAGCATATCAAGAATACTTCCTGAGCATCCAAGTAGAGGAAGGAAAGCCGTTCCGCATTGATAGTATAAACTTTCTCGGCAACTTTGATATTGGCTGGTATGATCCGTTCCACCATGAACTTGGCGTGACGATCGAGGATCTTGTTATAGCGCAACCTTTTTATCTTCCACCAGAGCCAGATACAGAGCCAGAGGACACCGGTTCTTTTGAGGAGCCAGATACAGGTGACTTTGAGGGTGAAGATACGGGCGAACATCAAGATGGCGGACTTGTGAATGGTGATACTGGATCGGTTGAAGGTGAGCAGGATGGTGCTGCAAAGACTTGCTCAACAACACTTCGCGGAGGACTTTCCGCCGCATTCCTTGCTGCACTTATGCTTGGCTTTAGAAGAGAAGATTGATACGTAGTTACGAGAATATAGTAGTTGGCTCAGACCTGAAAGCAGTGTTGTTCGCCTATGTGAACGACTACCCAATATTCTTTACAGAACCAAGGCTTCCAAATCGTTTCGACTACTTCGATCCTGCCATTGAACTTGGTAGTGTCGGAGTACCGACGATGATAAGCGAACTGAAAACGCCAACTGGAACCAAGCAAGTTGGAACACCAAAGTATTTCCTATGGGAAAGGTTGGCGTTTTTAATGTCCTTGCGTGGGCACATGCCTTTGAGCAGCCTATGCGAAAAAATAAGATACGACGGAGAGAAAATTGTTTGCACGAACGATTACTCAAAAATATATGAATTCCATTTTGATACTTGTTATTATTTTGGAGACAACAATATTTCTGGCTTAATTGACTTTGAAAGTGAGACAAAAGCAGAATATATATGTTATGATTATATTGCGTTTAACAGAGGAGGTAAACATGAAGTTGATTACATATCCACAGGCGATGATTTTGTGGGCGAGATATGGTTCTATTCATCTGACCGAATTGATGGGAATACTGGCGTTAAAGATGCTTGTGTCTTGTCAAGGCTAACAAAAGAACAAATACAGCACCCAGACTATTCCGAGACAATGGCTCGGTTTAAGTTAGAACAAACTTTATATGATCACGGAATGAAAGGTCCGCTAAACTGTTATAGCCCAACTGGGAAACCAAAGCATTACAGGTTTAGAACATCATATATCAACAGAGAGAAGATAAATTTAGCAGAGCCTACTTGGCAAGAAACAGAAAACGTAAAAGCCAACAGCCAAACAATACAAGAATTGTTAGAGTTGCTGAACCAAGTAGGACTACGAGAGTTTGAGAATTTAAGATGCGACTACATCTAGCCGGCATAGTTCCAATAGCGAACATCAAAACAAACCACGACACCCCATATCCAGAGGTTTTATTGCCTGTGGACAATGGGTTTTCTGCAATTCAGAAGTCGGTTCACGAATGTGCGACCGCCGGGTGCAGTACAATATGGATAGTGGCGAATGACGATATGATACCTTTGATCCGCAAAATCGTGGGTGAGTGGACTTATGATCCAGTGTATTATGCCCGAAATTTCAGCAAATTTTATCAGGAACAAAGAAAAGAAATACCTATTTACTACGTCCCCATACATCCAAAGGACCGCGACAGACGCGATTCTTACGGGTGGTCTGTAATACACGGTATTCACAGCGCATGGAGAACATCTTACAAACTTTCACGCTGGATAGTTCCACAGAAATATTACATTTCTTTCCCAATGGGACTTTTCAACATAAAGGCGGTCAGAGAACACAGAAAACAAATAAAAGATAAGAAAAAGAATTTTTTCTATACTTATGGGAACAAAACAGTAAAAGATGACCTGCTTCTTTCTTTTACTATGACAGGAGAGGACTTCAAAAAATGCAGACGCCACATCAACAAGACGACATCACGGGAATTTTTACCCCCTTTACCATCCCAGCAGTACCCTTCGGAGAAGTTGCCTCTGAAAGAGAGATGGTCAGCACGGTTCTTCCCTCTGAGCGAAATCTTTCAACCGCTAAAACTAGACGCAGAAACCGCAAGTAAATTTGAAATAGACTGGTTCTATGATGCCTCCGAGTGGGATAACTATGTCGCCTACATAGGTTCAGATAACTTAATAAAAAGACCCTATGAGGGCTTGACAAAGCCCCACAGACACGTTAAAATACCATATACTGAGGAGGACTAATGGAAAGAAAGGTTTCCAAAATTAAGTTTGTTGGTCTGCACGCACACTCTGTCGCAGGCTCTATTTTTGATGCTATCGGCTATCCGGGCGAACACGCTGACTTTGCGTATGCAAACGGCTGTGACGCACTGGCGCTTACAGACCACGGCAATATGAACGGACTTGCATATCAAGTTTTACACGCCAAGAAGATGCAGGAAGCCGGCAAGGACTTCAAGCCTATCTTTGGTTGTGAGGCATATTTCACGCCTTCTATCGCAGACTGGCGCGAAGCATACGAAAAGGCAATGGAAGACAAGAAGGCAGCACGCTCTATCAAGAAAGACGAGCAGTCAGGCGCAACCGTCGAGGATGAGGGCGACAGCAAGAAGACCCAAGGCATTCTTAAACGCCGCCGTCACCTTGTACTTCTCGCACAAAACCAAACAGGTCTTAATAACTTGTTCAAGTTGGTATCAGAGTCATACCAGCCAGAAAACTTCTATCGCTATCCACGCATTGACTATGCACTGTTAAAGAAGTATAACGAGGGCATCATTGCGTCTTCTGCTTGTCTTGGGGGCGTATATGCTGGAAACTACTGGGAGAACCGTGAGGAGGGACCAGAGGCAGTTCTTGAAGCAATGCGCGAGACAACCCGCAATATGATCGATATCTTTGGTGACCGTTGGTATGCCGAGGTGCAGTGGAATAACATTAAAGAGCAACACGAACTTAACCAGTTTGTTATTCAAGTTGCTACCGAGTTTGGCGTTGGACTGGTCACGACAGCCGACAGCCATTACCCCAACCCTGATGCTTGGAAGGACCGTGAACTTTACAAGCGTCTTGGTTGGCTTGGTAAGGGTCGTCCCTCTTGGGCAGAAGAAGAGTCACAACTCCCAGAAGGCGTTGAGGAGATCGGATACGAATTGTATCCAAAGAACGGCGACCAGATGTGGGAGAGTTATAAGCAATACTCTGACTCTTGTGGATTTGAATATGATGATGGGCTTATTCTTCGCTCTATCGAGGAAACTCATCGCATCGCATTCGAGCGCATCGAGTCGTTTATGCCCGACAACACCGTTCGTTTGCCCGAGTTTGTTGTGCCGGCAGGTTTCACGGCGACACAAGCACTTGTTAACTTTGCGCTTGAAGGACTCAAAGACAAGGGACTACACACAAACAAGCAATACACAGATCGCCTCCGTCAAGAGTTGAATGTTATTGATGACCGAGGCTTCTCAAAGTATTTCCTTACAATGAAGTCTATTGTCGATGTAGCAACCGACATGATGCTCACAGGTCCGGGTCGTGGCTCTGCCGCAGGTTCTCTGGTAGCATACGCACTTAACATCACGCAAGTCGATCCTATCAAGAATGGTCTTCTGTTCTCTCGTTTCTTGCGGTCTGATGCAACAGACTATCCAGATATTGACTATGATGTGTCCGATAGTATGACCTTGAAGGAAAAGCTGGTTGAGATGTGGGGCGAGGACTGTGTTGCTCCAATCTCAAACTGGAACACTCTTCAATTGAAGTCTTTAATCAAGGACATCTCTAAGTTGTACGATATTCCTTTCACAGAAGTGAATACCGTCACATCTATTATGATGCGTGAGGCTACACCACTTGCAAAGCAGAAGCACGGCATCAAGGCTGGTGTGTATGCGCCGACTTGGGAAGAGGTGATGGAGTTCTCTCCAACGCTGCAAAAGTATCTTGCAGCACACCCAGCAGTCAAGACACACGTTGAAGGTCTTGTTGGTCAGGTTCGGTCGTGCTCTCGTCACGCTGGTGGTGTGGTTATCGCAGAGAACTTGGACAAGAACATGCCTCTGATCAACTCTGGCGGTGTCCGTCAAGCACCATGGGCAGAAGGTCAGAACGTCCGACATCTTGAACCGATGGGTTTCATTAAGTTCGATCTGTTGGGTCTTTCTACACTAAAGATGATGGAAGGCGCAATCTACCACATTCTCAAGCGTCATCACAATATCCAAAACCCAACGTTCGCACAGATCCGAGACTACTACGAAAAGAACTTGCATCCAGATGTTATCGATCTAAATGACCAACAAGTCTATGAGAATATCTTCCACGCAGGTAAGTGGGCAGGCGTCTTCCAGTTCACAGAGTCCGGCGCTCAAAAGTTCTGTGAGAGAGCAAAGCCACGTAATATTATTGACGTGTCCGCTATCACATCTATCTATCGTCCCGGTCCTTTGGCTGCAAACGTCCACGATGAATACGTTGAGGCAAAGGAGAACCCGCACTACATCAAGTATCTTAACGACGATGCACACGACATCACGCAAGAAACTTTCGGGTTCCTTATCTTCCAAGAGCAGATCGCACTGCTTGCTCACAAGTTGGGTGGTTTGACGCTCGATGAAGGCAATATGCTCCGCAAGGTGCTGACGAAGAAGGGAACAGGCAAAGGCTCCGTGAAGGACATTCTGCACACGAAGTTTATCAATGGCTGTGTTGCAAACAAGATCAATAGAGACGAAGCACAAGCACTCTGGGATAAGTTTGAATACTTCTCAGGCTACGGCTTCAACAAGTCACACGCTGTGTCTTACTCTATTATCTCCTTCCAGTGTGCGTGGCTGTGGAACTACTATCCTGCCGAATGGATGGCTGCATTCTTGGACAAGGAGCCAGAAGCGCGCAAAGAGCACGCCATCAACATCGCAAAGCAGTATGGTTTCTCTATCGCACCGCTAGACATCAACAAGTCAGGTATGGTGTGGGAGATCTCCGAAGACGGCAACACGCTTATTCAACCGCTCTCATCGATCAAAGGTCTTGGCGAGTCAGCAATTGAACAAGTGCTTACCAACCGTCCGTTTATGAACGCAGAAGACCTTTTGTTCCGAGAAGGAGTATCATACAGCAAGTTGAATAAGAAGGCTCTTGACGCTCTGTGTAGGGGCGGCGCTTTGGATAAGATCGTGGATGACCGCTTCACAGGACGTAAACACTTCTGGTCAACGTGTGTTGTGGATCGACCAAAGAACTTGAAGAAGTTCCAAGAGAACTTGGATCTTTATCGACCAGAGGGCGACTTCTCCGAGGAAGAGATAATTCAGTTCAAGACCGACCTCACAGGTGTCTTCCCGATCAACTTGGTTATCACACCACAGACGATCCAAAACCTTCAAGATCGGTTTATTCCACCTATCTCAGAGTTTGACCCGGATCTGCAAGTGTGCTGGTTTATTCCTCGCAAAGTCAACGAGAAGAAAACAAAGAAAGGCAAACTTTATTGGATCCTTGAAGTCATTGACTCCAACAATGAACTAACTAGAATTAGGTGCTGGGGCATTAATCCTGAAAAGGATCGAGTGCAACTTAACCGACCCTACATGGCGAAACTTGATTATGATGAAAACTGGGGGTTTTCTACGTTTGCGATGTGGCGGAACTTCAAACTATTAGGATAATATCATGAACGTACTTAAAACATTTAGCCCACTTCTCAAAGAGCCGGCATTCATAGATGGTCTTCCGATCGTCGCAAGAGTCAATAAATTTGACGAAGCAACAGCGAGAGCATTCTCCGCTGCGGTTGCGAAAGCACAAACCACAGGACAGCCAGTATTGCCGGTTGTTATTGATAGCTATGGTGGGCAAGTGTATAGTTTAATGTCCATGATCTCAAACATCAAACACAGTCGCATTCCTGTCGCTACTATCGTCGAAGGTAAGGCGATGTCTTGTGGTGCAATATTATTCTCATTCGGTGCAGAAGGTATGCGATATATGGATCCTGACGCTACTATTATGATTCACGAAGTGAGTGCTATGGCTTGGGACAAGATCGAAGAAATGAAAGCATCAACAGCAGAAGCAGATCGCCTCAACAAGAAGATCTTTGAGATGATGGCTGAAAACTGTGGACATCATAAGGACTATTTCTTAGATATCGTCCACGAAAAAGGTCACGCCGACTGGTTTCTTGATGCCGACGAGTGCAAAAAGCACAACTTAGCCAACCACTTACACGTCCCAGAGTTTAAAATAGAGGCAAGAGTCAAGTTTGACTTTAAGTAGTTTAATATAGCCCTATTTATAGTGAGGGTTTTTCAATGTCTGCTACATTAAAATTAAGATGGCAAAGGTTGGTCAATAAAGTAACTTATCTTCACGAAGAGAACGAGTATCTGCAAGATATAATTGAAAAGTCTTCCGCAGAGTTCAACGACCACTACGATCAGTTCTGTAAGAAATTAGAAATTGATATACAGGAACTCAATGCGCAGAACGAAGAAAGAATAAGAAGAATGTACGGCATCGATGATCGACCACAAGGTGTGCAGCAAACAACTCAGTTGCTCCAAGACATTCAGCAAATGATACGATATACTCAGCCTCCTGTATATACGACAGCAGAAGACGACGAAAACGACGAGAGCAACGAGGGAGAGTCACCGAACGAATATCAAATGACTCAAGACGATAAAGAGATGCACGAGTCATTTAATAAACTCTTCAGGAGACTGGCGATGGAACTACACCCCGATAAGTTGTCCAAGATAAAGTCAGACGAAGAAAGAAGAGACAAAGTTGAGAAGTTTAACTCTGCTAAACAAGCCCTCGACAAGAAACAATACCACGTTTTGCTTGAAATAGCGAATGAGTTGAATGTTACGACACCTAGAAACTACAAACAGCAAATAAGATGGATGAAAGCACAAATAGTAACCTTGGAAAACTCAGTACACGCAGCAAAGCAAACTTATAATTATCTTTTCTCAGAATGCGAAACAGAAGAAGAAAAAGACGATCTGGTCGCAAGGTTTATGAGACAACTTTTCGGAATAAACATACAAAAAACTGTTGACGAGTAAGAAGCTACCAGTTATACTTTATATGTTACTAAAAGGAGGGTCAATGTCTGACCAAAAGAAGCAATATGTTAAGGAGTATATTCGCAGCCTTAATGCGATTGAAGAGGCAATGGAGCCTTACAAGGAACAACGACGCGAGTTGCGCACGGAGTTCCGAAGCAACGGATACCTCACGACAGAGGAAATTCGAGCAGCGGTGAAGGCATACCGTTTGTTCAAGGGTAAGTTCGACATCGAAGAGGTGTACGATAACTTTAAGTTGTTTGATGGAAGTGGTGACCAATGATCATTGAATATGCTAAAGTTCGTTCGACTGCGCACGAACCAGACCGTGCTAACCCATCGGATGCTGGACTTGATGTGTTTTATAGTCCAGAGGATCCAACTACGGTTGCTTTGCATCCCGGTGACAGCAAGATTCTTGAAACGGGATTGAAGTTCGGAGTGCCACATGGATACATGCTGGAAGTCAAAAATCGAAGCAGTGTGGCGGCAAAGAAATCGCTTCTTGTTGGTGCATGCGTGATTGATTCTGGCTATGACGGAGAGGTGTTCATCAATCTTCACAACGTGGGCAGCAGGCTTCAATGTATTTCACCGGGCGATAAGATCGCACAATTAGTGCTAACCCCAGTGGTTCACTTTCGTCCAACGCTAACAGAAGAGTCTGAACTATATGCACACCCAATGACAATCAGCAATAGGGGTGACGGAGCCCTCGGGAGTACAGATGGATGAAACAACACAAAAAGTCATGTTCAGTTCCAAAACAGGAAACTGGGCAACACCACAGGACTTCTTTGATAAGTTAGACTGGCGTTTTGGTCCGTTTGACTTAGATCCTTGCGCAACTCCATTTAATACTAAGTGTGCCAACTTCTACACAGAAGCGGAAGACGGACTATCAAAGGACTGGACAGGGCACACAGTGTTCGTAAACCCTCCTTATGGTCGAGGTATCGATAGGTGGATCGAGAAAGGTCGCCTATCTGCTCGAAAAGAGAACACAAAGGTGGTAATGCTTATCCCAGCACGAACAGACACAAAGTATTGGCATGACCACGTTATGAAGGCATCAGAGATTCATTTTGTAAAGGGACGACTTAAGTTTGGAGATAGCAGCAACAGCGCACCATTCCCCTCGGCTGTTGTGGTTTTTGACGGAGGGGAAGAACTTTGGCGTGTAGAAACTATTAATCGATAAGGAGAATAACAATGACCGAAGAAATTTTAAATGCAGCCATCACAAGGCTTAAATCAAAGGCTCTTGAGCAATACGGACTTCTTAAGCAGGCATACCAGAGCCCTGCTGATGAAAACACGGTGGATACAATTTGTCGCCACGCTCTCGCTCTCGTTGAATACGAAGGCGCAATGCTGACGCTACAGCAGTATGCTCCTGCGCTCAAGCCACAACCGGCACCACCTGTACAACAAGCAGCACCAGCCACAGCACAACCACAAGAGGCACCGCAAGAAGAGCAAGAACCAGAGCCAGAGCCCACACCGCTCCGTGGCGAAGAGCTAGAAAAGAGATCACCGACGTACAGAAAGAGCGTCAGAGGAAAGAAGAGTGAACCGAAAACTAAGAAGAAGTCTGAGTAAGCAGACAGGCAGCGACAGCGCAGAAAAGATGAGCCAACAAGTGGCTTTGTTCAGCAAACTACCAGAACAATGTAGTGCGTGTGCAGAGCCATTTGATAAGAAAAACAAAGAGATGGTTAATGAATGGAATGTTGTCGTGCGCCAAGAAGTAGTGAGGCTGTTTTGTCCTCACTGCATCGCCAAAGCAAAGGAGGCAATAGAAAATGAGCGTGGATAGACTGTCGGTAGACGCACTAAACAAGATATTAGCAGGACAAGTAAAGGAAGACTCAACGTGTATAGTTAAGTTTTACTCGAATAACTGTCACTTGTGTCACGCACTACAAGACTATTATGTTGATATTTCAAATGACGAGAAGTATTCTGATCTGCATTTTTTCGCATTCAACATTGACGACAATCAAATAATAGAAAAGAAGTTGAAGTTCAACGGAGTTCCGACAATATCAGTGATCAAGACTTTCGCATCAGATCACAAGCCAAGGGTTAGAGTACTTGATGACCCGCCAGAGCCACAAGAAAAGACGTGGTACACTTCCAAGTACATCAGAGACTTTATAGAGAGAGAAAGATAATGAATGAATACTTGTCGTATGATGACGTGCTTTTAAGACCGCGTTACTCGGACATTCGCAGCAGGTCAGAGGTTTCGATCTCTACCGATCTAGGAAAGGCAGTTAGGCTTGACTTTCCTGTGATAGCATCTCCAATGGATACTGTTTCAGAAGCAGCAATGGCTTCCGCAATTGGAACCCACGGCGGAACAGCAGTTGTTCATCGGTATAACTCACCAGAGGTCGAAGCACGCTATGTGTCTATGGCGCGAGATCTGTCGTGGGCAAGAGATAAGCAACAAATTGTTGTTGGCGCTGCGATAGGAGTGACTGGCGATTTTATGGACAGAGCAGTGAAGGCACTGTCCGCAGGTGCTACATATCTTTGTGTGGATGTTGCTCACGGGCACCACATTATGATGAAAGAAGCACTGCAAAAGTTGAGGCAAGAGTTCGGTCAGGATCTTCACATTATGGCTGGGAACGTCGCAACTTTGGAAGGCATCAATGACTTGGCTGACTGGGGCGCTGACTCGGTGCGATGTAATATCGGAGGTGGGTCTATCTGCTCTACTCGTGTTCAGACTGGACACGGAGTGCCGGGACTGCATACGATCCTTGAATGCGCCAAAACAGACAGAGACGTGAAGATCATTGCTGATGGCGGCATCAGAAACTCTGGCGACATTGTAAAGGCATTCGCCGCAGGTGCTGACGCTGTGATGGTAGGCTCTTTATTGTCTGGAACAGATGAAACCCCCGGAAAGGTGCTTGAAGAGTCAGACGGCACTCGCTGGAAAATGTATCGTGGTATGGCGTCGAAGGAAGCACAGATCGGCTGGCGTGGAGAATACTCATCAAACGAAGGTGTTAGCGCAAGAGTTCCTTATCGTGGATCTGTATCAAAGATCTTCGAGGACTTAAAGAACGGCATCAGGTCAGGACTATCTTACAGTGGTGCTCGCTCTATTTCCGAGTTTGCTGCGGTAGCAGAGTTTATGCGCCAAACAAACTCTGGCTTATCCGAGAGCGGAACTCACATCAGGAGCCGCTCGTGGTAGAAGACATCGGAGAAATAGAATACGGCAAACTTACAAAGAAAGTTGTATTCACAGAGACTGACCATCGCCACGCACAACTTATCATAAGGTTAAAGCACGACGATATAAAACAGTCAGACTTTCTGAGAGCAATGATAACTGGATACTTAAAACAAGATGAAAGAATATTAAGTTTTGTTGATGATCTAAAAACCCAGTCTGTTAAGAAGCGAACAAAGTCAAAGAAGTTGATACAAAAAGGAAAAGAAACAATGGAAGATGCTGGGTTTTCAGAAGACCAACTTGAAGACTTGTTTGACTTAATAGCAGAGGAGCATCCCGATCTATGAATAGCGATGGGTTAAAGGCGTGCTCGCGAGTGTGCTTGGAATTAAATGAAAGTTGTCCAAATGATGATTGCAGAATGTGGATAGACTACGAAGACGAAATGAACTGTTCACTGATATCTATCTATCAGAACGGACCAATGACTTTAAGGCAAGTTGGAGAGCGTTTGGGAATTTCATTTGCAAGAGTGAAGCAAATTGAAGAAAGCGCACTAATTAAGCTGAAACGCAGAACAGACTATGAGTAAAATTCATAGACTTTGCAAAATAACAAACTATTTATTATTGACTCATTTTCAAGGAGAATAGAAAAGATGGCTCAAAAACCCCTGTTAACCGAATCAGAGATCCGCAGCTTTATGAAACTGGCTGAGTTGCGTCCCATCGGTGATGAAAGAATTGCAGAAATGTATGGACAAATGCCCGGTGCTCGTGATGAAGAGGAAGGCGAGGAAGAAGAAGCCGGAATGGAACTCGATATGGGTGCCGAAGAAGAAGAGGCTCCTGAGATGGACGCCGAGATGGACATGGACATGGATATGGGCGACGAGCCTGCTATGGACATGGGAGCCGACTCAAAGATGGTTTCTATCGAAGACTTCATGAGCGCACTTGAGTCCGCATTAGAGGACATTACAGGTGAGCCAGTCTCTACCGAGATGGATGGAGAAGAAATGGACATGGGCGCCGAGGAAGAGGAAGAAGCCGAGCTTCCAGCACCAGAGATGGACATGGAGATGGGTGCCGAAGAGGAAGAGGAGCCCATGATGGAGCAAGAAGATCTCGTTAACGAGGTTGCTCGTCGTGTCGCTGCTAGACTTCAAGCACAAGACAACAAAGACAAGATGGTCGATGATCTCGCAGAGAGAATCATGAAGCGTCTTGCAAAATAGTTCTTGACATTCTCTTTACAAACCATTAAATTAACCACTGGGAAACCGGTGGTTATTTTTTAGGGGACTTATGGATATTTGGTGGCTACACGCACTTGTTTTTATTTTTGGTTATGTAACCTGCAAGACGTTTTACTTTTTGAACACAACTCGCATATCATTAAAATTGATAAAATCAAGTCGTATCATCTATTTATTGATGGCTGTTAGGGCAGTTGAAAATTACCTTATGTCCCAAGAGATAATGAAGAAATATTTAAAAGAAAGCGAGCAAGACGATAAGACTTTAAAGTTGTTTGAAGACAAGTGTGAAACAGAACTTCAACACTTTAAAAAGCAAGTTGTGGATCAATTGCTGCTTCAAACACCAGACGCATTCAAACCCGGCTTGGAGTTTGACGACTGGACTTCTGCGATGGCGCATCTTCAAAGTCATAAGACAGAAGCTCTTGAATTTTGGAGGATGAGTTAATGTTAGACAAACTTAAAGATTTGATTGGTATCAAAGAAGCAGATGAAGGTCAAGTGGCTGACCAGAAGAGAGCCCAACAAATGGCAGCACTTGAAAGAGAAATTGCCGAGGCATTAATGGCTGACATGATGCCACAACGCAAAGAGCCAGACTTGCGCAGCATTGGCTTGTTTGCTGATGTTTCAGAGGAGCGAGTCGCTGAACTTATTCACGCAATGATTTACTTAAACGAAGTAAACCAAGTAAACAAAACCAAGACTCCGATAACTTTTTATCTCTCCACGTATGGTGGCTCTGCGGATGATATGTTCGGCATGTACGATATTATGCGAACAGTCCGCGAGAACACCGAGATCCATACTGTTGGTCTTGGTAAGGTTATGTCGGCAGGCGTCATTCTTCTTGCTGCCGGTACAAAAGGCAAGCGCAAGATCGGTGCAAACTGCCGCGTTATGATTCACTCTGTTATTTCAGGAAACCACGGACCACTCCATAACCTCATTAACGAGATGGAGGCAGTGGAACAAATTCAACAAATGTATATTGACTGTTTGGTTGCCGAGACTAAGTTAACCAAGAAGCAATTAAAGAAACTGCTGGAACGCAAGGTCAATGTTTATTTAACAGCAGAGGAAGCCGTAGAGTACGGCATCGCAGATATTATTATATAGGGAAGTTAAAATGGCGAATTATCAAAAAGACATGTTCATTGATGTAAGAGAACAAAAGAAAACTGATGAAGGTATTTTAGATCTAGTTTTTGAAACCATTATGGGTTCAGCCGCCAAGTCAGTAGTCACAGAGATGGCAGCGGACAGAGCAAAAGAGTTTGTCTTATCTCTGCCGAAGTTCACCCCAACAGAGTCTTGGGGAGATCCAAACTCTATGGAAAGACAGCAGATCACAAAGCTGTTTAACGCTATTGGCGGCGGTCGTTCAATCGAAGGTAAGCTGAAATTTCTTCAACGTATCGTAGACCCTAATAGCAAGATTACATCGCCACGTCGCATCATTTCTTCCATTATTATTCTGGAGTCTCTTAAGGCAGTTATTCATAGCTTTAATGCATCTTCAGCCGGCTTTGTTTTCGAAGGTTGGTTGTCTGCGCTTCTTCAAGGCACACAAGAAGCTGAGATCTCTGCAAAAGGTAATTTACCTATTCAAGATCTTATCGCTTTCTCTGAGACTGATAGGGCAGTTCCGATCAGCTTGAAGCTCCTCAACAAGACAACCAACATCGAAGGAAGTTATACAAACTTGGTCGATGGTCTTGATGAGTTTGGCGAGATGGTCTACATCGTCGCCAGAAAAGACCCAGAAGCCGGCGGCATCAAAATTGAAAAGTTTAGGTTTGATCAAAACAACTTTATCGACGCTCTTTCAACGTCTGCTCGTGGTAGTGCAACCAAGGGTGCCCAGCTTTTTCAGTTGCCCAACAAGAGCCCAGAAGAGTCGATCGCCATTCTTAAGGCAACAGATAACTGGAATGAGAAATATGATCTTCTTCAATACACTGCTGGTTACTCCGAAAGAGTAAGAAAGAAGAGAGAGATGGCTAGCCAAACCGCACAAGCCGCACAAGAAAACCCTGATGCCGAAGACGCAATGAAGGCGCAACTTGCCGCACAACAAGAGTTAGCCGAAGCCATCAAAGAAGAATGGTCGATGCTCACCGAGAAGGTAGGCGGTACTCAATGGCATATCAGCCCAGCACAGCTTATTACTTTCGAATTTGTCGATTATCAAGAATTGGGGGAACTTCCTTTTACCGAAGAAGCTATTCTTAGTGTTGCAAGAACTCACATGGACAAGTTGAATGAAGAGATAATGCAACTCTTCACGGCAACCAAAGATCTTTCTGATAACATTAACCGTTATTTCTTGGTCGAAAAGCGCAGTACAGCCATTAACTCTGGAAACCAAGCCATTAGAGATTCGATTGAGATCCAACAAACACTTCAAGCGCAACTTCAACAACCAGATGAAGAAGAAAAAGCTTGACATTTATTTCATTTGAGGCTATAATATTAGCACAACTTTGAGGTACTAATGGGTCGAAAATACGACGACAATCAATCACTACAACAAAAAATCATGAACGGCGCAAACAAGTTAGCAGACAATGTTGCGTCAACGCTTGGACCGAGAGGTCGCAATGTTCTGCTACAAGAAAAGGGCAAGAACCCCTTCATCACGAAGGATGGCGTAACCGTAGCACATTTTGTGTCTTTGGACGATCCATTTGAGAATGCAGGCGCAAGCATCATCAAGCAAGCAGCCATTGAAACAAACAGCACTGCTGGTGATGGAACAACCACATCTACGGTCTTAGCGAGAGCAATACTCAGAGAGTCACAAAAGTATCTTGCAAGCGGACTGTCCCCAACAGAGATGCAACGAGGCATCCAACTGACCGTCAAGGAAGTCACAAAGAACTTGCGAGAGATGGCGAAGCCAGTAACCAGTATATCAGACATTGAGCACGTTGCAACTATCTCAGCAAACAACGACAGAAGCATTGGAAAGTTAATTGCAATGGCTTTTGATCGTGTAGGACAAGACGGCTCCATCACCATCGAAGAGTCACGCTCAACAGAAACTTCTTTGGATGTTACAGAAGGCTTCTCGTTCCACTCTGGCTTCACTGCTGGTGCTTTCATTACAGACGAGCGCAGAGCAGTCATGAACCACGAGAACCCGCTTGTGTTGGTCACAGACTACAAGATAAGCACCGTAGAGCAGATCCTTCCAGTGTTGGAGATGGTAGCAAGAGAAGGCAGACCGCTTGTTATTGTTGCTGACGACATTGATGGACAAGCACACGCCGCTCTCATTATGAACGCTATGCGAGGCACAATGAAAGTCGCAGCGATCAAGGCTCCATACTACGGAGAAGAGCGAAGACAAACACTAGCAGACCTTGCTACCTCTGTCGGTGCTAACTTTATCTCTCGCGAGTCAGGAAGAAAGTTGCAAGAAGTGCAAATGGTTGACTTTGGAACCTCTAACTTTGTCGAGAGCACAAAGAACTCAACTATCTTTGTTGGCGGCAGTGCTGATGTAGAGCAAGTAGAAGAAAGAATAAACACCTTGAAAGCAGAGATAGAAACCACGGAGAGCTTAGAAGAGTGCGATGCTATCCAAAAGAGGATCGTCAGACTTGCATCTGGTGTTGCAGTCATTCGTGTAGGCGGAGCAACAGAAGTAGAAATGATCGAGAAGAAGCACCGTATTGAAGATGCTTTGGAAGCAGTGAAAGCAGCGCAGGACTCTGGTATCGTGCCGGGTGGTGGTTCTACTTTGCTGAGAGCATGCCAGAAGTTGTGCATTACAACCGATAACGAAAATGAGATCGATGCTACCAACCTTGCAGCAGGAATGGCTGTCGTAAAGGCTGCATGTTTTGAGCCTGTTAGGCAAATGGCTAGGAATGCCGGCAGTTCACCAGATTTAGTGGTGGAGCAAATTCTAAATGCAGACCAAGGTTTCGGTTGGGATTTTAGAGCAGATAAGTTGACAAACCTTATGGAAGATGGTATTATTGATCCAGTTAAGGTCACACTTTCTGCCCTTACTAATGCCGCAAGTTGTGCGGGCACGCTGATAACAACTAACTACGGCATCATACAAACGGAGAGCGAATAATGCAGCAGGGAGATTTAGTATACATTCCATCAGAAGTATACCTTTTTGATAAGAATAATTTCATAGCAAACAAAACAGAGAAACCAATTATCGGCGTCTTTCTGGGAGAATCCAATAGACCGTCAGCGCGCCTGATAAAGATCTTTGCGAGAGGACAGGACGCAATGGTAGAAAAGAAATACGTTTACCCAATGCCGGAGTGGTCATGGCGCTAGTCAAACTTACAGAGATATGTCAAAGCAACACTTTGACAAGCAACAGAGAATATTCTTTACGAGAGGTATTCGTAAATCCAGAACACGTTGTTATGATTCGCGAAGAGTCGAGGATGCAACAACTAAACGAGCAGGGTGTGCTTCCAAGCAACCTGTCCAAGTCGCACCAGTTCACAAAGTTGACGATCAACAGAGGACAAAGCGGAACAGAAATTATTGTTATCGGCTCACCAGAGATGGTCGAGAGTACATTAAACCAAAAAAAGACACTTATTAGAGGATAAAATGAGCAACCAAACACCAAGACGAGTAAACATTCAGTTTTCAATAGAGTTAGACGAACTTCCAGCAGAGGTTTCTCGTCTATTGCAAAAGTCAAGCGACCATCTGAGCGAAGCCTCAAAGACATACAGCAACATCGGTCGCAACGACAACAACCTCACATCAGAGACTTGGGGTGAAATTGATAACATCCGTGTGTCTTTGGCGAAGGCTGATCAGGTGTTGGATGATCTACAAAACATCATCGCAGGATACGTCAAGATGAAGAGCGATCTTGTACAACCACAAACATCCGCACCGATTCAACAAGAACAACAAGAAATGCAATCGCCATTCTTGCAAAACCACCCAGATGCAAGGCAGGCAAACAGCAGGGCTCCATTTAGTAATCCAATGGCTGGCGGCATGCCACAGGGAATGGACATGAATAAGATGCAAAACGATGTAATGAGTATGATGGCGAACATGCAGCAAACATTTGAAGATGCGCCCGAGATGTCCGAAGAAGAACAACAAGCAGCGGAAGTATTAAAGAATAGAATATCTAGGTTCATGAATAATCAAAATGAAAACGCCGATAAAACTACCCGATAGAGAATTCAAAGCGTTATCGGCGTTAAAGAAGTTGTTTCCTGTTGGCTCTTACATACACTCTTTTTTGTTATATAACGCTGGGATCGAAATACCATTGTCTGTTGATGGCAGGTACGTCATATCTCATACAAACAAGTATTCAATATATGAATTTTGGACGTGCCTGAGCCTCAACCCTCAACAAGTACAAACAGTTATCGAATATTTTGATAATATTCAGGACAAGAATATCTTTTACTTACTTCAGGAAAGTTTGCCAACTTATCCAGATCCATATCTGAGGGCTGGAATCTTCTTTTTACTAAACAAATATTCTAAAAGCGGATATGTCTCAAGAGGCGAGTTTGATCCGGCTAGCTATAATCCGCTAGCACTAGCTAACTTACAAAGAGTTTCTTTCGAGAACTTTATGGTCACATATAATAAAGAACAAGACTTGATAGAGAACATGAAGAATACAAACACAAGATGTGATTATGTCTTTGTACCTGTGGGAGACTTTTCTTTAAACTATCTTAAAAACAAAGAAGAAGGCTTTAACAGTTTAGCATACGATCAAACATTCGTAGATACGAAGGCTTTAAAAGAGTTTATAACCCAAACCGACAAGAAGACAGCATACCTGTACCATTATAACAAAAGCGTAGACAAGTTTTTCGACGGACAAGAGAAGTATTTAATCGATCAATGGGGTAGACCCACAAACGACAAGTCACGAGCAAAGGAGATTATCGTTGCCAACTTTTAATATATTATTCGCGTGTTTCTTATTCGCGCTCGGACAGACGCTTGGTTGGTTCCAACTGAACTCACAGTTTGTTTGGGACTGGTGGAAAGATAAGCCAATACTATCAGCGATGTTGTTTTCTATACCGACAGGCGTATGTTTTTGGTATGGTATCAAGTTGTGTTATGAAGAATGGGGAGAAGTATGGGGACCAAGGTTTTTAATCTTTACAATGTCCTATCTTACTTTCCCGCTGTTAACTTGGTGGTTTTTAAATGAGAGTATGTTCACTGCAAAAACCATGCTGTGTGTGATATTATCATTTATAATTGTCGCTATTCAATTATTCTGGAGATAAAATGAGAACAGTCATTAAGCCTTGGGGAAAGGAAATTATTTGGGCTGAGACCGAAGATTATGTAGGCAAGATTCTGCATATCAATGCCGGTCACCGGCTATCAAAGCAATACCACGAAGTAAAAGAAGAAACCGTATATGTGATCAGCGGCGTCCTTTACAACTACGACGAGAACGATGCTATCCAAAAGTTCACACCCGGACAGTCCTTTCACGTCAATGTTGGACAAGTCCATCGTTTTGGTGCTAACGAGACAGCAGTTGAAATAGTTGAAGTTAGCACTCCGCACCTAAACGACGTTGTGAGATTGGAAGATGATTATAAAAGATAGCAACTATTTATAGTGTTGGAGAAAATAAATGGATATTTCTACTAGTAATTGGTTTGGCTATCTTCGCGAAGAAGTGCTAACAGAAGGCTTGCGGGACATCGGACTACCCGAGTTTGTTATTGACTACTTGGAAGATGCAATGGACAATGCTTCCGAGAAGGCAAAGATGTATATCGCCAATAACTGGAAGAAGTCCTATGGACGAATGTCTGGCGCTTATACTCCAGATAACCTTAAATACGAAGTGGTCACCTTTCTCATGGACGACATGTTCAGAGACTACGTTATTTCTAACCAACCCAACCAACGCGAAAGGCTGGATCCCGTAGCGCGTGTTGCGCCGCCGTTCTCAACCAATGATCCCACTCGCAAGCGTGAAGCATACGACGAGGAGAGGATGGAGCAAAACAAGATGGTTGCGTTTGTAATTGTAAACATTCGTAATGCACTAGGCAAACAACAAGGAACTTGGCGCAAAGCATTTATGAAAGCAGTCAAGGCTCTAAGCAAAGCAGGTCTTCCAAGCGAGAAGGTGGAGAGTTTCAAAGAATACCTACGCAGTTTTGCAAACACAAACTTTCATTACTGGATGAACCAATACTCTGAACTTGTTGACTTTCTTAATGATGATCCAACCAACTATGAACTTATCAAAGACGAAGACGACATCAATACCGCTTACAACACCGCGGTTGAATATCTTGAAAACAAAGAAGATCCAGAATACATTATGCACGAGTTTGATGATGGATCTTACTGGTATAACTTAAACGTATCTTCTTGCGATGTTGAAGCATCGCGAATGGGACACTGCGGTTCTGATAGTCGCGGTGTGCTTGTGTCTCTCCGCAAGAGAAAGGGCGAGCGCCGCGAGTCATCATCATATGTTACTATGACTTGGAGCGAATACGAAAACATCTTGTATCAGATCAAGGGTCGTTCAAACGACGCACCCCCCGAAGAGACTTGGGATCACATCGCGTGGTTTATCAACAACTATGGTATCGAAAGCGTAGAAGAAACAGGCGAGCACTCAAACGATCTTGAGGGCTTTGAAGAGATGAACGAATATCTTGCCAGCCAAACCAACGCTTCCTTCCACGGCTCTATCGAAGAACGTATAGAAAATGCCGAAAACTATTGCAATAATGTTGATGAACGCTTTTACGACGAGCGAGACGAACTTTTGCAAGCCGAGATCTCTCATTCTATTGAAGAAATGGATAACGAAGTTTATGTTTATGCGTCTGCTGAATACAACTTTAGCATAAACCTTGGCTGGAGCGGAATAGAAGAAACTGATACAGGATATATCGCACAAGATGCCCAAGAATTTGAAGAGATCCCAAGAACATACAGCGGCGCACGCGAGTTTATGGACAATATTGGTCTTGATGATATGGTGTATGATATGCCGGGAGAAGACGCCGAGTATGACTACGAAGTTGAAATGCTCGTCGGCGCGCAGCCAGAATACGAAGAATTCGACGCAGATGCTAAACCCACAGCACACTTAGTCATAACGCTGAGAACTACTGAGACATTTTATGCTGATGAAGATGGTGAAGTGTCTGACTATGATCAGTTCGCTACTGATATGTTGTCGTTTGAACAAGATGAAGCAGCCGCCGCCATCGAAAAAGTAAGACAAACTCTTGCGGCTGATGGTTATATGGCGAAGACAACATACGACCGATCCAAAGAAGAACTGGAAAAACTTAATGACTTAGAGCATTGGGAAGTGAAGCAAGATAAAGCAGGCTTAGAGTTTGACTGGCTTGATGCTGACGGCGAAGCAGCACTGCAACCATACACAGGCGACATTAAACTCGACTCCAACAGAGCACAAATGTATGGGACAGGAACAGGCAATGTAATGGGTGTAAACCCTGACGCTGTGTTCAGACAGATCTTTGGCTATGGAAGCCGATACACATACGGCAGAACAACGGGCTTGCAAGATCACACTATGGCTATGGAGTTTGCAAAAACATTATCAAAATACATTACTGCTTACATCAAGTCTAAGAGAGGCGCTCCCGGTCAACAGTCGTTTGACTTTGGCGCAGAATACAAAGAAGTTGATCCTACAAAGATACTTGCAGACGACACAGACTTTGTTGTGTTTCCTCGCGTTAAGTATTATGGCGGATTAGGAGATACGCAAAGCAGAGAAAGGTATCCAGACATCAGCATTGACTGGCTGTATCGTATGCGCGTTGGACCTCAGTCGCATCCCGAAGAAACGGAGATCATCGCTGATATTGCCCAGTTCTTAAATGAAAGCCCACAACTTGTTAAAGCAGCAGCAAACCACACTATCGGCAGGTTTGTTAATGACTTCAATGAAAACATTGAGCGTAAAAGAGAAACGGTAATGGGCAACCAACAGATCCAAGACTCTATTAACAAAATCAAGGAAACTTACGGACGACAAGCAGACGAATCCAGTGACGAGTCCAGCCAGAATGAGGTTGCTAGAAAGATATATGCTATCGTAAGTTGGTTTGAGCAAAACTATGCAGATATGTCCGAAGCCCAAAGATATGTTATGGTAACCAAGTTTTTAATTCCAATGGTGAGAAACAGCTTCCGCTCTTATTCGGAGATGGGAGCGATCGATAGAAACACAGGTGCTCCTGTTATGTTTGATGAACTTGCGGCTAGACAAGTAGAGAAGATGGGTGGTCAGCCAGTTAAGATGAAGACATACAACGAAAGCGTTGAAGATCAGATAAGCAGAATAGACAAACTATTGAATGAAGCAGATCCTTCTTATGATTTGCGAGTGTACAAAGTCAGGATGGACATTGCTCTTCAAAAAGACATCGGCGGTGAAGTAAAAGATACCTTGACCGAGATCAGAGGTATCGAAGGAGTTACAACCGTCCGCTTAATTGGCGATACAGAGAAGGTAGCAAACTCCACAGTTGGAACTATTGAAATTAAGTTTGAATTAAATGGCCCAATAAGCAGAGAAAGATACAACAAAAGAATTCTTGTGCCCGGTCTGATGAAGATACGAGGCATGAAGATATTACGAATGGGCAACATAGAAGCAGTCGAAGGCGCCGCACTACGAGAAGCCCTTAGTATGCCTTTCGGTGGAGCAGTCGCAGGCTTGGGAAGTGTCCGCTACGGCACGGGTCCAGTCAGAACTCCAAGGCTCTCTATTCAGCAAACAGCAGACGAGTGGGCAAATGATGGTATAATGGGATACGACCGCCCAATGGCTAACGCAGACATGCAATACCATGTGATGGTTGATACAGAAGAACTGCTTCCCTACATGTCGAGAGTATACAGAAATCCAAAGGACGCATTTGATGCAGACTACCAACACTTTATTAAGAATGGACCCGATGGTGCTGTTTATGTTGCAGTTGGTAAGAATGGAAGAATTAAGATCACAGGCAACGAGGATATTGTTTGGTTCGCTAAAAAGTCAGGCTTAGAGCAAGTACCTGTATTTTTCAGTTTCCAGTTACAGGTTTGATATGTTGTATAAGCGTATGAAAATTGCAGCAAGACTTATAGTGGTATTCCTGCTGGGTATGATAGTTTCCACGTCACTTGTTTATTCACATTTAAGCATAAATAGAGTGCCCACTGCTCGTGAGTTTAAGCAATTGGACTCGCTTACTAATGCATATCCTGTGGCGAGCAAAACAGCCATTAAGAGATCCATCAGGAGTTCCGTAAGGATAATAGCACTCGATGTAGATAGCGGTAGAGTTTCTGTTTCCTCTGGGACATACTTTAAGCATGATGATCTCTTCTATGTTCTAACCGTTAAGCACGGCATTGATCATTTAGAATGTGATTTTATAAAAATAGAAGCAGATGGCTCACTTTATTCTTGTGACCAGATCATTTCTTATGATGTTCATACCGACTATGTTTTAATGTCGGTCCAAGAGATCGTAGAGAGAAAAGCAATAAACTTTCCCAAAGACTTTGTTTCAAAGTTTCGCGAGTGGAAGCAAACAGTTTCCCCATTAGAGCCTTTAATATACACAGGGTTTCCAAACACTATTGGACCTGTGACCCTTAGCGGTAGGGTTATGGGGATGTCGCCAGATGAATATGTATACTTCAATTCATATGCTTGGTCCGGTTCAAGCGGCTCGGGAGTATTTAATTCAAAAGGAAAATTTATGGGGTACATAGTCGCAATTGATGTAGGCAGGACCGAACACGGCATGGATGTTTTAGAAAACGTAATACTTGTGGTTCCGCATTATAGAGTAGACTGGTCCGTATTACTGAATAAAGGAAAATAAACATGTCCGAAAAAGAAGATTGTCGGTACACAAATATGCTGAATAGGCTTAAAGTATTGGACGAACAAATTTGCAAGATGCAAGACACGTTAAAGGTTGTGAGAGAACTGATGCGTAAAGACTTTGAAGAAAAGATAGTCAAAGAAGATAAAGGTGAAACATCACCCGATCAAATAAGAATGGCTTCACTAGAAATAATGAGCGAAGACAGAGCAAAGGAAGACAAATGAGTGACCCAATAGAAAACACAGAACAAAGTGCTAGTACAGAAGCGGAAGATCTAAAGCCGAAAAAACCCAGCAACCGAGCACCACAAGGCATCAGAACCTTCACTGCTTGTCGTCAAAATGACGAGACAGGCATCTCTGGCGAGGGTGTTGTTATCGAAGGCGCAACATTCGCCACAGGGCACACAGTGATCCACTGGCTTACCCCTGCGCCTCGTGGTTCTATTGCTTTCTTTGATGCATTTGATGACTTTATTAAGATCCACGTGACCAGTCATCCAACAAACAATACAATAATTACTTACGAAGACGGTGAGCAAGTACTATATAGACAAGACGGCACCGTCGATAGAAAAGTAACAGAGGAAGAAAAATGAGTTTCAAATTTTCAGTACCATCAATACCCGCCAACTGGTGTGATGAAGGTGGTTTATATTATAGAACATATTCAACTTACACCGGAGGAAGCAGCAGCCCAGACCCATCGGGTTTAACCAGCGGCTCGCTAGCATCTACGAGCGGTTCTATGACGGAGGTCAGTGCTTCTTCACTTGACGCTTCAACCACCAGAGTGTGGCGAGGATACTTTAACCCTGATGCAACTTCAAGCACTTGGGAGTTCCGTGTTACATCTGGCGATGGTGCATACCTTTGGCTCGATTCAAACGCAGAGGATGCGGTTGCTTCTTTGAACACGGCAAACGCAATTGTCGATAACAGCGGAGTCCACGGTTCACAAACTGCAACCTCCACAACTTTATCTCTTGACTCGCAATATCACTATGCCCTCACTTTGATCGCAGGTAATGATACAGGCGACGGCGAAGTCACGCTTGAATGGCGTCGTGATGGCGGCGCTTGGGCTTCTGACGGCACTAGCCGACTTTGCCACGATACAAGATACGTTGATGGCTTTGGCGCGGACGCTTACACTGGCTCAGCCGGTGGAGGTTCCCCTGCCGCAGCCACTGCTAGTTACTGGGCTGTTGTTTATGATGCCGGACCCGGCGATGTTAGTTACGCATCAAACAGCGACAGAACATCGTGGACATCATACGACAGAGTTGGTGGTAACGGTAATGCACAAGCTATGGCTTATGGAAAAGACAGCAGCGGAAACGGCATCTTCATCTCCTCCAACGGTTCCAGCACCGGAGAACTTACTGTTAGCACGGACAACATTACTGATGGATCACAGTGGACAAAGATCAACTTTGCCGGCACTTACACAGGCGGCAACAAGTTCAACGCAATTGCTTGGGGCAATGATTCAAGCAACTCTACCTCCGGCGTATGGCTCGTCGGCAATGTGGTTGGCGACTTGTGGCGAAGCACAAACGGCGGAACGTCATATACCGAGATCAGCTTACCAAGCCAAACTACTAGCATTATCTATTCAATTGCTGCAAATGGAAGCGGCAAGTTTGTGACCGCACAAGACAACAGGTTACTTGTAAGCACAGACGACGGCGCTTCGTTCACAGCTTCGACACCTTTCACTGCTGATGAGATCAATGGAGTTGCATTTACTAACTCTACTTGGATCGTGACTTACACCAAGAGCAACGAAAGCAACCTATTCCTTAGAACAGCGGCTGACTCTGACCTCACAACGTGGAGTAGCGAGGTTGATCTTGGGATCGCCAAGCCAGCCACTCGTGATGACGGTGATGATGTTTGGGAACGCGCCAACATTGCCGCCGCTAGTGGTAGAGCCGTGGTTGTAGCCAACAAGGGTTCAGCCGTCGCAATACTTGATGTTAATGGAACTTCCACAAGCAACTTGTCTAACCCATCATTTGCAGGCAGCGGTATTCGCGACATCACAACTGATGGAAACACTTGGATGATCGTTGGAGCAGGTGGAGACATCTACGAGAGCACCAACAATGGAGGCTCTTGGTCACAAACAGTTGATGATATTCTTACAGGCACCGGGTACGCCGGAACAAACATTCAAGCTGTTGCAGCAAGCATGTACTTACCACTATAACAAGGATAAAAGATGGCTTATAAATACTCAAAAGGCGATAGAAAGTTTAATGATATAACTGCTGAAAACGATATTGACGGCAACACCAAGATAGACTTTGACGAAGACTATATCGCGATGCAAGCAGGAGGCAGCAGCACTCTTGTGGTATCGGGCTCAAAGGTTGGCGTCGGAACAACAGCCCCAACTGAGGTGCTTACAATAAATGGTGCCGAAGGACAGGGCGATGAGACATTTATTAAGTTTACCGAAGATGGTGGTGACCGCGCACTGATCGGAATTAATTCATCAAACAACATTCTAATTGAAAACTTGTATTCAAATAAACATATCGTCTTCAAGGCTAGCGATGCTGGTGTATCACGCGAAGGTTTGCGTTTAGATGGCGCCGTTCCAGAAGTTGTTGTTAACCAAACATCAGACTCGCTAGTCAATTTCCGAGTTGAGTCAGACAAGAACACACATATGCTTTATGTTGATGGTGCTAATGATCGTGTTGCTATCAACACGAGCACACCTAACAGCGGCTTCCACGTTAACACATCAGTAGCGTTCGCAGGCAAGGCAATCACACAAAATTATACTGCTACCGCCAGTGATCATATGATTTTTGTAAACGCGGGACAAAGCAGCATTACTCTCAGTCTTCCAACAGCGGTAGGAATTGCCGGTCGTCAATATATTATTAAAAGAGTTGATGGTAACGGACAAAACCAAGTTACTGTAGATCCCAATGGCTCACAAACAATTGAGGGCGCAGTCACAAAAAGCATCGAGAACCAAAACTCTATTGTTATTGTCTCCGACAACAGCAACTGGTGGATTGTATCAGAATTTATAACTCCTCCATAGAAACCTATTTGAAAGAAGCGCACTAATTAGTATATGAACGGAACTAACTGGCGAGACTTCGTAGACTCTATTCACGAACTTGAAGCCTATCAAAAGAAAGTCCGCAAGGGCTATGTGAAAGATAGAAACCAATACACTCAAACTGGCCCGCAGAAGAGTGGCGGCGCTCCTTTCGATCAAGACCCACCAAAGACACGCTCCAAGTCAGCCCCACCGGGTTTCGGAGGAGCACTTGAAGAAGAGGTAGAGCCAGAGTCATTTGATACTCACGATACTTTGGAGCCGCACATTTGGGAAGGCGAAGAAATAAAGCCACAGATACGTAAAAAACTATTAAAGATCGCAAAAGACTTTATTAATGGTCTTCCTGTTCCGGTCAAGATCAAAGACGTGACGCTCACAGGCTCGCTTGCAAACTATAACTGGTCGAACTATTCAGATGTCGATCTGCACATCATTGTAGACTTCTTAGATATAGACGAGAACTTTGAATTAGTCAAGTCATTCTTCGACAACGCTCGCATGAAATGGAACAACGAGCACGACATAAAGATGAAAGGTTACGACGTTGAGATATACGTCGAAAATGAAGGCGAATCACACAAGTCATCAGGTCTTTTCTCGTTGTTAAACAATGACTGGATCAAAAGACCAAAGAAATATCGCAACAACATAGACTTCACATCTGCTCGCCGCAAAGCAGAGGACATCGAGTTCCAAGTAAATATAATATCTAACTTGATCACAGCACGCAAGTACAAACTTGCTATGAAAAACATAGACCGCATAAAGAAGAAAATAAAGAATATGCGTCGTGCTGGTTTGGAGAGCCCACTACAAGAGTTCTCTGTTGAAAACATTGCATTCAAAATTCTTCGCAGAAATGATACATTAGGCTTCTTAAATGACTTAAAGAAAAGAGCATATGATGATATGATGTCCGTGAAAGAGGAAACGAATGGAATTTACCGAGATAGATGAGCAAGCAAAAGTTTTTCCGGGTGAGTATTTGCTGTACTCTCCGCAGAATAGAATAGTGGTCTGCGGCGCTTTCAACAGAGACGCAAACTTTATACGTGCTTTTGGAAATGGTAAATACATTGAAGACAACATCGCAAACTTCAAAAAGATACAAATGAATAACCAAGAAAAGAAGCGCGCTCGCAAGATAAAGAGATGCGGCAGTTGCAAGGGGTCAAGATGAGATCCCCAGTTATGATTGGTCCATTCTTGAGTGCTTCTATGGCGATAGAGCAAATGGCTTCCAACCTTTACTTTACTCATTTGTTATCCGAGGCAGTAGAGCAACAAAGAAAATGTGAGTTTGAGTTAAAACTTGCAAAGGCTACCGGAGACGAAGAACTAATTAAACAATGCGAGATGGATCTTGCAATTGTCGAGAGAGCATATCAGATAACGGCTATGCTTGAACTTGATGAGTCGGTTGAGTAGGCAGCAAGATGACCAATATAAATATATACTGTTTGTTTGACTCTGACGGCGCTTTGCACGGCGTTTACTCGTCCATCAAGGCGGTGCATAGGGATGCCCTCAAAATATGCAACAAAGGCATTAGCGGCGTGTATATGAGAACTGACGAAGGAATGTCCAAGCCGACGATAACATTGTTGAGAAACATAATGAAAGGCGAACTTGATGTAAAGGTAAACTACTATTCCGAGAATGTAAAAGTAACAATTTTGAAAACTGGGCTGAAAGAGTAGTAACGAACCATATATACTATGTGGCTCTCAAAGTTGGTAATTTAATAAAGTGGATAACGTCCCACAAGTCTTATGAGGCAAACGGGGATGTATTAGTTGGTTTGGAGCCTATATATAAATACGGAGTAGTTGTGAAAAGATCAGAGATATCACCAACTCATTTTGTGGTTGCGGCTTGTGATGACGCAAGGTGGTATATATTAGATACGCGCTACGACTCTATAGAAATTATAAGTGGAGGGTCAGAGAATGGCTAATATATTTTTCGCTGGTGAGAAAAGCACAAAAGAAGCAGCAGTCAAGTCAGTCACAGAGATGGTTGAGAGTTATTGCGAATGTGTGATGGACGCCAAAGTTGTATCAGATGATGGCGGTCACATCCTGCAAGTGATGGTGGAAGTCTCCGATCCCTCTGTTCCGATCTTAGAGCAGAAGCCTGACTTTCCTTTGTTGGAGATCATCCCAAAGTGGGAAGGCTGGAGAGCAGTTGTAATTAAAGTTCCAGTGGGCTACATCAATACAATAGTTAACGCGAGAGTCTATGAATAGCACGTCCACCAATTTTGCTTTGGGAGTAGGTGATCTCGTTTGCATGTATCGCCGCCGTTCAAAGGGGATGGGCATTATTCTGCGATATTGCGGCGACATTGGCGAGTGTATGAATGAAGACGCTGAAACGGTTATGGAAGTGTATCGTGACTTCGCAATAAAAGACTGGCGACGAAGAGACGAGTTCAAGACACAGATATGCCAAAAGTCCTGTGACTCCGATCTCGTGTTTGACTTTTTTCTTTACAACACGGCGTTTCAAGGCAAACTAAAAACCTCGTTTGCTTACGTGAAGTGGCTCAAACGCCCATCGAATCACACGGCAGACGTGATGTATTCACAGTGTGGCTGGTTCCCTTCCGAATGGTTAAAAAGTTACTGACATTTCCCTTACAAAAAATAGTTGCACTCCAACGCAAGAGTTGCTATATTTAATGAGTAAGGAGAAAGAAATGTCCGACAACATCGCCCAACGTATCGAAGCCTCACTTTCACTTTCAGTATGCAACGGCTGGGATCGTGGCTTCTTGGAGTCCGTGATGAGCCAAGTGTCTCGCGGTCGCAAACTCTCTGTTCGCCAAAAGGAAATGTTGGAGCAGGTGTTGAGTCGTAACACCCAAGAGCAACAAAAGGTTCACGAGGGCTGGGCACAAACTTATCAAGACCAGTACTCAGACAGCGGTCGTATCCTTGCTACCTACTATTCGCGCACATCATACTATCGTGATATGTCTGCCTGTATTCTTAACGGCGAAGTGCCTGAGCGCAAGTCTTTCCTGCGTATGTTCGAGAACAAGTATGCACAAAAGGTATTGTCCGAGCACGCAGCAACTCCAAAGTTTGAGAGGGGCGCTCTTGTTACGGCACGCTCTAACTTTGATAATGCAACGGCGGACTTTGGCGATACTCCCCACAACCGGCTTCAATACCCTACACGTCGCTCGGTCCTTACAAACTTCCGTCAGCGTGGTGCGTTTATCCTTGATGTTGATGATAACATCTACTCGTCAGCAAAGGGAGCCAAGCGTTACAAGGTTCTTCCCATTGGTTCCGTTCATCCGTTCTTTGTTGAAGAGCGGCACATCAAAATCAAAAGAAAGTAAGACAGGGACACTACTTACTATGTGGTCAAGAAAGAACAAGAATTCAAAGTTGGTGATCTGGTTGTCGGAGCGTATGACTTCTTGGACTACCTTTACTACAAATCAATATATCCAGATGAAGTACCCGATCCTCCCACGTATGTTGGCGTCGTCACCAGCGTTAATTATCAGCCCTATTATTTCGGAGAGTGGATCTATGCTGTCTTGTGTACCGATGGCATCACCAGATATTTTCTCATTGATGAGATCGCAAAGTTATAAAAACCCTTGACAACTAAAACAG
>Ga0222719_10000342_pt1 | contig 47063 bp, 43 predicted proteins | sample C33_34DmetaG_FD_165039 | JGI IMG/M metagenome (GOLD analysis project Ga0222719, IMG submission 165039) | Estuarine water microbial communities from San Francisco Bay, California, United States - C33_34D | ecosystem: Environmental > Aquatic > Marine > Unclassified | place: USA: California...
ATACATAATACAGGCATGAGATCTCGAGCGTGAACCAGAGCCTGGGCACAGGTCAGCAGGATCCCGGGAGAAGCCTGGAATATTGCAGGGAACAGGCCCATGATCTCGGAACCTGAGCAAATGATCCTGTAAACTTCGGGGGCTGGGCGAAAAGAAACGGGTTTTTGTATTAGTGCGGGTAGGTAGAAATAGTAATGCAACCCATAACCCCTATATATCTAATAAAAAATGTGACATTAGGTAGTTATATATAATAGTAGCAGGCTATTGTCGCGCTGTATATATGTAAAAACGGTAAAAAGTGTGTAAATATGCCTAATATAGAAAATATTTAGTATGGCTAAGCAAAAATTAAGTAAATCAGCTGCTGCTGCTAAAGCTAAACGGGACCTCCGTTATGCAAATTCAGCAGATCGCAAGAAAAAAAGAGCCGATAGCCAGAAAAAACGCCGCGCTGCGGCAAAGAAGCATGGTTCTAACTGGTTAGTTGGTAAAGACTATGACCATAACACAGGTAAATTCGTTTCCTCCTCACACAACAGAGGCGGCACGCAATCAAAAAAGAAAAAAGACGGTACTAAGGCCGAAAAAAAACAATCTAGAAAAAGAAAATAACAACAAATGGCTATAATTTACACATATCCACAAATAAGTGAGTTAGCCGCGGACGATACCTTGGTTATATCTGATGTTAGTAAGGGTAATAAAACAAGATCTGTAACTGTTGGGCAACTATTGGCAGGCCTGGCTACAACAACGCAAGTGGATGACAGAGTAGTAACAGGTGCATCGTTTAACACTAACACTGGGTTACTAACGTTGACAAGAAACGGTGGTGACATACCATCAGTGACAACTAATTTAGATGGCAGATACTATTTATCTAGCAACCCTAACGGTTATACTTCTAATCTAGGCGTAGTACAATCGCTAACAACTAATAACTCGTCAGGTGCTGCAACTTTAATTGAGGGTGTTTTAAACATACCACAATATTCTGGAGGCGGAGGCGGAGGTACAGGTACTGTAACAAATATAGCTACTACAGCACCTATAACAGGCGGCACAATAACTGAAACAGGCACTATAGGTATAACACTCGCAACTGCTTCAGTAGATGGTTATTTAAGTTCTACAGACTGGAATACGTTTAACAACAAGCAAAGTACTTCGGAAAAGGGACAAGCTGATGGTTATGCCCCGCTAAATGAAAACAACAAGGTTCCAACTGTTCATTTACCAGATAGCTTGGTTGGGGCAGTTATTTACCAAGGCACATGGGACGCGAACAACAACATTCCCGAACTCCCAACACCGGCTGCTGACAACAATGGTCATTACTATATAGTAAGCGACGCAGGTACATATTCAGGAATAACATACGCGGTGGGTGATTGGATTATATCTAATGGTATTGCCTGGGAAAAAGTGGATAACACCCAGGATGTTAATAGCGTGTTTGGTCGTCAAGGTAACATAGTAGCAGTTTCGAGCGACTACGCTGAATTTTACGATGCTAACGTACAGAGTGATTGGAGCGTTGTCGACACTACCAGTGACGCGTTTATATTAAATAAGCCAGCTACTATAACGCAAGAGCAAGCAAACGAAATAGCAGCTAATACGATAAAAACATCATTTCCAGGTTTTGGAACTACAGAAGGCACAGCCCTAGAAGGGAATACAGTTATACCGGCGGCGTATACTAACGCAGATGTTGACGCACATTTAAACACAACTGCGGCAGGCGATAATGAAGTATTATCATGGACAGGTGCTGATTACGCTTGGGTAGCTCAATCTGGCGGCGGCGGTGGTATTGGCGGAAGTGGGGTAGATACTCAGATGGCTATATTTGACTCTACGTCAACAATAACTTCCACACAAGCTTTAGCGGTGAATAGCTCTAGCCAAATAATAATGGATGTGTTACGAGGCAGTGATTCTTACGCAGATGACACAGCTGCTTTAGCCGGTGGTGTTCCATACGGCGGGTTATACAGAACAGATAGTATTGTAAAAATAAACCTACTTGGCAATCCTCCTGGTCCAGATCCTGAGGAAGTAGAAATATGTGGTTTAATTTGGACCACTGAAAACTCTATCGAAACAGAGTTGATTGCGGGTGGAAATATACCAATCGTTACAACCGCAGCTGAAATGCGTCTAAAATACCTGCAAAACGCACCAGCAGCAGCGTATTGGCAGTATGATGAAAACGAAAGCAGCAGAGGTTTGTATTACAATCTTTACGCAAGAAGCGTTGTAAAGCCTCCGAGTGGGTTTAGGTTACCTACTCTGTCGGACTATCAATATATTTCGGCTCAAGCATGTAACCCTGACCAACCAAACCAAAACAGGCACGGAGCTCCACTGCCTAACGGCTACGACCCAGGTCTTTTGACTAACACTGATTTTCTTGGAGATTCAGGGTTCAACGCTTACGGTTATGGAGGAGCATTAGTGCTTTCTTCTAATACGACTTCTTGGCAATACGACGGGGCAAGGGCTATCTTTTGGACATCAGGTTCACCCACTGTTAATGGATCAAGATTTGACTTCAATTGCCAAATAACTCCCTACCTCAGAACTGGCAGCTGGTCGGATTCAACTTATGAACTTGCCAATATAAGATTCGTTAAAGACGCATAAAATAAAATAAAAAAAAACAAATGGCAATAATTTATACATACCCCAATATAGGCACTCCTGAGGATGCAGATATAATGCTAATAAGCGATGTAAGCTTGGATAGTAACGCGACTAGAAATATTACATTGTCAAACCTTGGGCAGTTTATAAATAGCAAGGTTGAATTGGTTATTATAGGCGATGTAGGTACAGGCGTTATAAACCTATCTACACAAGCGCTATCAGTGATAGGTACCGCAAACCAAATACAAACAGCAGCGACAGATCAAACTATACAGATTGGGTTGCCTAGCGCGCTTATAGTTCCAGGCACCATGAATGTTGTTGGGTCAACGGAGCTACTAGGTGCTTTAACAGTAGAAGGAGTGTCTTCATTTAATGATGACGTTACTTTTGAAGCCGGGGCAAACTTTCAAAATGCTGTTTACGATCAGTATAGTAACCAAGGAACTGCCGGCCAGGTATTAAGTTCAACTGGAACCAATGTACAATGGATAGACAATCCGACTGCTGGAACAGTTACGGGGACTGGTACAACAAATACATTGCCTTTATGGACTGATGGACCTAATAGTGTACTTGGAGATTCAATGGCTACACAAGATCCAACAGCTGTTTCTTCTGTATTTGAAATAAACGCTATTAAAGGTACTGATGAATACACTACGCCAACAGGAAGTACTGTATATAAAATAAAGTCAGGTAACGCTCATAAATTTTCAATTACACAAGAGGGGGGCGGTGGCGTTGTATTGCCTTCAGGCGATATACTGAACAATGGGCCATCGTTTAATATGGGGGGCACGGCTTTTGCCAATGGCGAAAACGCATTATCGGTAGGGGCGTCTACTACAGCCTTTGGTAATGGTTCTTTTGCGGCTAACTTTATAACGCTAGCATCAGGAGGAGGAGCTTCTGCTTTTGGTTTATTAACTGAAGCATCGGGACTAGCGTCCGCGGTTTTTGGTAACAAGTCAATTGCTTCGGGTATTTACAGTATTGCCTCAGGCCAAGATTCAGTCGCGTCAGGTCAATCATCTGTAGCTATTGGTGAAAAAGGAGAAGCAAACGGAAAAAATTCTTTTGTACAAGGATTTGGCGGTACAGCAGCAGGAAACAACGCTGCTAAATTCGGTTACGCTGGAAGCGCTGGCGGAAACAATGCTGTTAAATTCGGGTATGAGTCTATAGCGTCTGGTAACAATTCATTTGCTTCAGGGTGGCAAACAACAGCTTCTGGTTTATATTCATTTACAGCAGGTGATGGCAACATAGCTTCTGGAGAAAGAACAACCGCTTTCGGCGTTGACAATAATGTTTCAGGTAAAGGAAGTTTTGCTATTGGCGCTAGAAACACGGTGCCATCTGAAAATTCTTTTGTTGGCGGTGCTAACAACACTTTAACAGGAGCTAGTGGCGGTGTGCCAGGGTCTCAAACTTCTTTTGTTTTTGGCTATCAAAATACAGCAGAAGGAATTTACAGTACCGTATTAGGAACTAATAATAATACAGGCGAATCAACCAGCGCAAACCCTAGTGACTATATTACTCTAATAGGGCACACTAACCTTCTCTTGAGCAGCAATAGGTCCACGATGCTTGGCTTTTCTAACCAAAACTACAGTGCGTCAAATGGATATATTGTTGGAGAAGCCAACCTGAACGTATTTGGTAGTAACAATTATATTTTTGGGCGTGTTAATGATATAGATAGCTGTAGCAACTCTGTAACAATTGGGACAGGAAATGAAACGGTAGGGACTGGAAACATACCTAGTATCACTTTAGTTGGTGTTGGGTTAAAGTTTGATTCAAGCGGGCCGAATACCGGCTATGGAAGAGCTACGTATGTTGGTTATTATAATGACGATCAAGATCAATTTTCTCAGTTTCAAATAGGTAATGGAACTGACACAAATAGGAAAAATGCATTAAGTATAAATAAAGAAAGTGAGATTAAAATATCTGAGTACGGATCTGGCACAGTAACTGGAACAGCAACTTATAATTTATCTGTTGCAGCTGACGGTAAAATAATAGAAACAGAGAATCCATACAAGCCAGACTATTTAAGTTTTGTTTGTTTACTTAGTCAATCAGCGGCGGCAAATCCACAGCCTAATATAGTATTAGAAAACTCTTTAAATATTGGAAGTCCATTTACCGCTTTTACAAGGGTTGCTAGTGGAGAATATAACTTATATGCACCAGGTAAATTTAAACTATTAAAAACAATAGTATTTTTAAATGGAGGATCATCTGAAAATAATCATGATGTTGCATGGGAGGTGATTGATGCTGATAATTTAAGAATACGTACACATAATAGCGATGGCAAGCTTACAAAAGCCTCATTAGAAATAAGAACTTATAATTAAAAACAAATATGGCAACTTGGACAATTTTATCAATGGAATATGAAAACAACGCTAGCGAAGACAAACTAGTAGTAATATCTGCAGCGCAAGGGCAAGATGGTGTTGGTTATGCTAGAAAAGTATTTACTAATACTTTATCTGGCGTTGTAGGACCTGCTCCACTTACGCCTTATGATCAACTAACAGAATCTCAAGTTATAGGTTTAGTGCAAGCGGATCTAGGGCCAACTGTTGTAACAGACGCTGAAACTTACGTAGACGCGCAGGCAACTATTAAAAAAGAACAAATAGAAGATCTACCGACAAATACAGGTCTTCCTTGGCAATAAGTAAAAACCGCTAAAACCAGGTAATATATATGATATACCCTGCTCGGGTTAGAGCAAACCAATTAATAACATAAAAACCAAAACCAATGACACTATTTTATTCGACTAGCACGTGGAGTAGTCAACCACAAGTATCTGATGAGACCAAAGCTTTATGGGAAAAAGCAATTCAAAAAACAAATTGGCGTATTGTACAATTACCAAACGGTTATTATCAAACTGAGTTTAACAAGGATAACCAATGGGTTGATATAACAAGACGCGAAACAATTGAAGGTGCTGAACAGGCAATTGATGCTTCTATTGAGCATTACAATAAAAAGCTTGGATTTTTAAAAGGTCCAAAAGTAGTAAAAACTTTTGAATAGTATTTACAATCAAATTAAATTTAATTAAATTATGACTGACAAAATAGTTAAGAATTTAAACTTTGGAAATGAAGCCAAAGATAAAGTCTTTGCAGGAATTGAAAAACTCACAAAAGCTGTTAGCTCCACTTTAGGGGCTAGCGGCAAGTGCGTAATACTTGAAGACAATACAGGAAGCCCCGTTATAACAAAAGACGGGGTGACTGTAGCAAATACAATAACACTGTTAGATCCGGTTGAAAATATAGGTGCTACACTTATAAAACAAGCGGCTCAAAGAACGGTTAGCGAGGCAGGCGATGGAACTACCACAGCAACGGTGTTGGCGCATGCAATTTTAAAAGAAGCATACGAAGCGCTAAAGTCGCACGGAACTCGCGAAATTAAAGAAGGAATAACCCTAGCGGTTGAAAAGGTATGTGCGGCGTTAGAAAAATCAGCCATACCTGTAACCGGTAAAATGTTAAATCAAGTTGCAACAATCTCAGCAAACAACGATGCTGAGCTGGGTAACTTAATTGCTGACGCTTTTAAAGCTGTTGACAGAACAGGTGTTGTTATAATGGAAACTTCAAATGAAACCACAACAACTACAGAGGTGGTTGACGGGGTTCAATACGAAAAAGGATTAAAGAATTTTCATTTTGTAACAAATAAAGAAACTGGCGTTTCTGAATTAGACAATCCTTTAGTTTTAATTGTTGAATCAGAAGTTCCTAACATAAGAAAAATACAAAGCGTATTAGAATACGTTATAAAAAATAAAAGAAGTCTTCTAATAATTGCCGATGTTGGACTTGAGGTGTTAAACGCTCTTGCCATGAATCACGTTAAGGGTAATATAAAAGTAAATGTTATTGACGCTCCTACTTATGGAGTAACCAAAAAAGAAGTGATGCAGGATTTAGCGCTGTTGACAGGTGCAACTGTAATAAATGAAAATTTGGGAGATGATATGGATTTAATAGAACCTGAATATTTGGGAGAATGCTTAAAATCTGTAACAAACAATGAAGAAACGATTTTGCAAATTAGTGAACCCAGTGAAGAAGTTGAAAAACTGGTGGAGCAAGTTAAAAAACAGCTTGATGAAGCTACACTTACGGGTCACAAAATTCGATTTGAAAAAAGACTTGCTCGTCTCTCCGCTAAAGTGGCTATTGTCAAAGTTGGAGCAAACTCCGAAGTAGAGTTAAAAGAAAAAACAGATAGGGTTGAAGATGCTATCTGCGCTACTAAAGCCGCAATAAAAGAGGGTATAGTTCCAGGTGGAGGTATAGCTTTGCTAAATGCGTCTGTCCTTACAACAGCTAAAAGTGAAGGCGAGAAAGTATTGTTAAAGGCAATTAAAGCGCCTTACGAGACAATTCTTACAAACGCAGGTTTTGAAATAGTTTACCCCCAAACAAAAAACAAAGGGTTAAACGTGGTTACAGGAAAAGAAGTAAATATGGTACGAGCAGGGATTATAGATCCGCTACTAGTAACTAAAAGCGCTCTTAAAAATGCGGCTTCAGTAGCTACAACAATAATTTCAACCGATTGTGTAATCAATAACTTAAGAGTAGGAGATGAAAGCAATAGGTAGAAATTTAATAGTATTAAAAGAAAAGCAAGGCGCAAAAGAAACAAAAGGCGGCTTACTTTTGGCGGAAAAGCAAAGAGAAGATATTAGATACGCGAAAGCAAAAGTAATATCAGCCGGCGAAGATGTGCAAGCTATAAAAGATAATGATGTTATATATTATGACCGCCACGCGGGCCACAAAATAGAATTTGAAGGTACCATGTATAATGTTATAAAAGCACAAGATGTAGTAATAGTAGTATGAGGCATTTAGAGGCATCTGATTTGCGTTCTTTAAATATTTTAAAGCATTACCGCGTAATTAGAAAATGGACCGCTAAAACACACGGTTTGCAAGAAGCGGACTTAGAGCTTTTAATATACTTTGACTGCTTAGACCATTTTACTAAAAACGATTATAAGACCGGAGTGCTTGCATACAGTTGGGATAATAAAAGATGGAATAGACTTTTAAAAGAAGACTGGGTGAGCGTGTGGCGCAAAAGAAATCATACAACACAAAAGTATCACATATACAAAACTTCATTCAGATGTAGGCAAATGATTACACGTATGTATAAAATGCTTTTAAATGAAGAAGAAATACCATTAATAAAAAATCCTAAAACGTATTCAGATCGTGCTTTAGGATTAGCTATAAAAAAAATAAACTATGGCAGCATCTAATATGTTTGAAACTCCTAGCATTAAGGCTAAGACTATACAAATACCAGCTGTAAACGCCTCTAGTATTGGGCAGACTGGTGATTGGACAAATACAGTCCAAAGAATAGACCTAGGGCTCTCGAACCATCAAAGAACTATGGAACAGTTAAAGGGAGGAGAAGGTAAAGACCAGACTAAGCTTGAAGCGCGTATTGAAAAAGCTAAAGCAGAGGGCAAAGACGCGAAAGCAGCTAGGCTTGAGGGTAGAAAAGAAAGGGGAGATATTCGAGACGCAAATAAGGCATCACGAATTACAGCTAGAAATATAGACAAAAAAAATAAGCTTACTAAAAAAGAGTTTTTTAAAGGGCAAAAATTTAATGAAAAACAAAAAGAAAAAGGAGGCGCAACTTCTGATTCTCATTTGTTTAAACCACTAGCACTTTCTTTGCAACCTGAGGGAATAACCGAGACGAAACCAGAATTTTCACTAGTGTCGCCTTTTAACATGAAGACATTTGATAAATTTTCTAAAATAGCAAAAGATATATAATATGGCAGCAGGAACAGCAATGGCAGCAGCCGGGCGAGTAGCCTCAGGCGGCGGAATAACCGGTGCAATTGGCGGGTTGCTTGGCCGAAAAAGGGGCAGCAAAGGGAGTCGAATAAAAAGTTTAGAGTCAAGGGTAGAAGCCTTAGAGGGCGCCAACTCTGAAATGGAAGCTGAAGCACCAGTAGCGGGAGCTGTTGGAAATGCAGCTCAAGCAGCAGAAACAGCCGCGACAGCTCAAGTTATGGGCGGCGATGCAACGAGCAGCATGGGCGGTGTAATGGCGGATAAAAGTTCGTTAATACCTACTGGTAGATTTTCTGAGCAAGCCCAAAATACGGCAAATTCTGTTTTTGGAACAGAAGAAGCAAGGAATGCAAGTATTAGTCAGATACCAGCAGGCGTTGCTTCCGACAACCAAGAAACAGTTGGAGCTATAGCAGATTTAATGAATGAAAACGTATAAATAAACAATTATGGATCATAGAGGAAAAACAATAATAGCAAAGCCGTCTTTAGAGGGAACGGTAGGGGAATCTCATATTTGGGATGGACCATTGGATACTAGTGATTTCCCAATGGGAAAAGGTAGTAGCTCAGGAAAAGCGGGGATGGAAGTAAAAAAATACCCTTGCAAGTCGTATGAATTACAAGGGCCTATTACTCAACGAGCTAAAGGTACAATGTAATGAGCCCGCAGGATATTAAACTTTACGCTATAAACTCCTTAACATTAGGTGTAACTACATTTACTAAAATAGAAATGGGCTTAAAACTTTTACTACTAGTAGTAACCATAGGATATACGATACACAAATGGATGGAGCTTAAAAAGAAAAAATAATGCCTTACGAACAATCTAATTCTCCTTTTTTAAAAAAGAAAAAACCACCGGCTCCTTCTAAAAAGAAGTCAAAGGGCTATTATAATAAAGCCAATAAAACCGGTACAGGTGCAGCAGCAGGTGGCGGTATGTCTGAAAAAGGTGTAAAAAAATACAAAAGAGACAACCCAGGAAGTAAGCTGCAGACAGCTGTAACAAAAGATCCTAAGAAATTAAAAAAAGGTAGTAAAGCCTGGAAGCGAAGAAAATCTTTTTGCGCAAGATCAAAAGGTTGGAAATCCGAAAGAGGTAGAGCAGCAAGAAGAAGATGGAATTGCTAATGAAAGATAGAGGTGTAGGAGATACTATAGCTAGATTTACAAAAGCTACAGGTATAAAGAAACTAGCGGATAAGATTCCAGGGGGCTGCGGGTGCGAAGCAAGACAATCTGCTTTGAATAAAATGTTACCATATAAAAATAAGTAAATGGCTTTTAAAATGAACAGCACACCTTACAAGGTGGACAATACTCCCATATACAATGTAAGTATGGAGGATGGGGTTCTTGGAAAAGCAAACAATAATGGTACAATAATAATTGATGAAAACTTAAGCGCTGCACAAATGCAAAGCGTTATTGATCATGAGAAAATTCACATTAAACAAATAAAACGTGGCGACCTTGATTATGACGATAAATATGTTTACTGGAAAGGTAAAAAATATTTAAGATCAGAAATGCAGGAAGGAAATAAAAAATTGCCTTGGGAGGCAGAAGCATATAGTAACACATAAAATAAAAAAAAATGGCATATACGCAAAAACCAGGACGCGGTAATGGAGACCCTATTATGAAGCTGTCCGACAGATTAAAAGAAGGCAGTGGCTTACAGCCGCTCGCAACAATGTACGGCGCTCCCGTAGAAATGAAAGCAAATAATGGGCCGCTGCCACAGTCAGGTTTAAATTACGGGGCTCCTTTACAATTTCACGGTGAAGAGCACAATTCAGGCGATAGCCTACCCTCTTACGATACTACTACTTATAATGCTAGTGCGTCAAGTTCTGGGGGTGGATCTAGTTCACAAAATCTTTCAACTAGCAATTTGTCGGATTATAAATCAACATTAAAAGACTTGGGTTCTGGCTTTACGCCAACAAAAGAGCAAACAGCAGCCGCTAATGCTAAGGTTGCTAAATTAAAAGCATTAGATAGATCAAATGCCGCGGCAAATGCTGCTTCAAAAACAAACTCATCTCAGTCAAGCAGCGAATCGACAAGTACTTCAACTACTACTTTGGGTGACCAAACTTTAAATCAAATTAAAAAAGGTGGTAATATTGAAGTACAAAATAGAGCAAGTAGAGTTAACGCTACCCGAGAAGCAGCGAGGAATCAAGCCGTTATTGATAGCACTAATACCGCTAACAAATTTATAAACTCAAAACCCATTTCAATGCAAGACAACCCCAGTTTAATTAATGTTGCACAGAGACGCGGAAACTTAGCGGCAAAAAAATCACTATTAAGAAGCGGAACCTATAACACCTCTACGGTTAGCAAAATGGTAAAAAAGGGAGAAAATTATTTAGGTACAGAGTAATAGCTGTAAACATAGCTGTTAGCGCGCAATAATATAGATATAATTTTATATGGCCTTTAAACTTAACGACCCAACAGATCCACCCTCTGGCAGCAGCAATGCCACAGCCGAGGAGTTACGTCAAAAACGCATAGACGCAAAAAAAGCATTAGAAGCTGAACGTAAAAGAGTTGAAAATATTCGGGCTAGAATAGATGAAGTAGCGGAGAGCGCGGCCGGTGGAGCTTATACTATAGATTACGGTATGAATGACGGAAGGGCACAGGTTACTGGCGCAGGGGTTGTTCCGCAAAAAACATATGAATGGCTGGAAGGGATGGGTGGCGCAGGTTGCTCAACTTATGCCTGTGGTATAATGAGAGAAGCGGGTGTTACAGTGCCTAATTCTGTTGGTGAAGAAGGAATAACTATAAACAATGTTACATATAAACCTGGCGACAAAATGCCAATTATACCCGGCAACGAACAATTTGACGCGGTAGCGCCTCAACTCGGCTTTGAGCTAAGGGCTCCTGGTAGTTTACCAGAAGAAGGTGATGTTACTAGAGTTGGCTACGGATATGGAACAACAAGTCACTCCACAATTCAAGTAGGCGATGGCTTAAGTGTTTATAACCCAGGAACACCATCAGAGGGACTAAAGACCTCCGGCTATTACTCAGATCCAGGGAATTTCACTACCTATATGACCGAACAAGACACAGCTCAATGGGGTTTTGAAGGACCTGACGAAGATGAAAAAATATACAGCGATAGATTAATGCAATATGTGGGAGATTTACCGGCATTGCGAAAACAATATAGACAAGCCGCGGAAGCTGAAGGGCCAGCAAAACCCTTAAATTTAAAACCAAAAGGGATCGACCTAAGTTCTTTACGACCAACAGCGCAGTTACCAGCTAATATGCTAAAGTTTTTTAATAGAAATAAATAATTTAATTTAATAAAATGAAAAAGCTACTATATATTTTAGCTTTTCTTTTTTTGAGCGTTACTAATGCTCAAGACAAACTTTCTATATCTAATTATTTTAAAATACCAGAAAGTTATAAAAGAATAGCCAAAACCGATTACCATAAATGGTTAATTAATAAAGAAATAAAAGTAGAAGAAGTAAAAACTTATGACGGATATACTATATACGGACTAGGGGATTATTATGCCGCAAAATTTGATTACGATATTGGCAAAAGAGATTTGCACCAATGCGCAGATGCCGCTATGTATTTTAGGGCTTGGTATCATTTTAACGAAGGCAATATAAATAAAATCGCTTTTACATTTACAGATGGCACAAAGTACAGCTATAGTGAATTTTTAAAACAAAAAAACCTTAGCAATACGTTCAAAAGCTTAAATAAGTATATGGTTATTATATGGTCTTACGCTGGAACTTGGTCAATAGAAAAGTACGACACAACACCTGTTAGCATAAATAATATATCTGCTGGCGATATATTTGTTGTAGGTGGATTTCCAGGTCACGCGGTGACTGTTGTAGATATAATAGAAAACGAATGTGGTGATAAAAAAATAATGCTATCACAAAGTTTTATGCCAGCACAAGATCATCATATATTATTAAACCCAAAAAGCAATACTGTTTGGTTTGATATAAACGAGGTGCACAATACGGGATTTGGCTTTACAGAAGACAATTTAAAAAGATTTAAAATATAATGAAAAAAATTTGGGAGTGGCTAACTGGCAACGTAATAAAAGAAGTTGGCCAAGTTTTAGACAACCTTACAACCACTAAGGAAGAAAAGCTAGAAGCTCAGCGGTTAATAACTGAGATACTAGAAAAAGCCGACAAGGAAGCCCAAGAGCAGGTTACAGCGAGGTGGGAAGCAGATATGAAGTCTGATTCTTTCTTATCTAAAAATATACGCCCAATGGTGCTTATATACTTAACAGTCATATTTACTGTGTGCGCGTTTTTTGATGGTAACATCGGGGAATTTAAAATAGCAGAAGAGTACATCCCAATATTCCAAACTCTTCTTGTTACAGTATATGGAGCTTACTTTGTAGGTAGAACTTGGGAAAAAGGTAAAAGTATGAGTAATAATAAAGATCAATAAATTAACTTAAATTAAATAAAATGGCAAAAATTACAGAAGAACAACTAAAAACAATACGTGAATCGCAAACTAAACTTAGTGATTTACTAAATAAAGTAGGTTATGCAGAAGCAACAAAGCACGGGTTGCTGCATGAGTTTGCAAAAGTAAACAAAGAGGTTGAAGACTTTAAAGCAGAATTAGAGGAGCAATATGGTCCAATAAATATTGATGTTGAAACCGGAGAATACACAGAGCTAAAAGAGAATGAGTAATAATGTAAGAAAAATTAGCATAGGCTCTGATTATAAAAATGATGCAATGCACTACTCAGTAGGGCAACAGGTTTATGGAGGCCATGAAATATCAAATATATTATTTGACGAAGCTGATCATTCTTACAATATATTTATTAAAAAAAATAGCGAGGTATTGCCATGGAAAAAGTTTAATAAAAACATGGCAATATCCGTTGAGTATGACTTAGAGTATTAATGAAAAGCCTTTACCAATTTATTGTTAAACCCGCTAATAAGCGTTACAATAATGAAAAGAAAATAGGTGACAGTAGCCTCTTACTAAATAATAATATAGAAAGCTTTCGTCACGTTAGCAAAGAAGCAATTGTGGTTGAAACACCAAAAGCTTTTAAAACAAATATAAAACCTGGTGATAAAGTTATAATTCATCATAACATATTTAGAAGGTTTTATGACATAAGAGGGAAAGAAAAAAATAGTGGCACTTACTTTAAAGATGATTTATATTTTGTTAATATAGATCAAGTTTATATGTATAATCAAAATAATAAATGGATACCTCATTTAGATTATTGTTTTGTTAGCCCTATTAAAGAAGATGCTATGTTTTCAATTAATTTTGAGAAGCCCTTAGTTGGTATATTAAAATATGGAAATAACGCGTTAGAAGCGCTTAAAATAAGCCCAGGAGACTTAATTGGCTTTACGCCGTACAGTGAGTTTGAGTTTATAATAGATAACAAGCGTTTATATTGTATGAAATCAAATGATATTGTAATTAAGTATGAGTGTAAAGGAAACGAAAAAGAATATAATCCAAGCTGGGCGCAAAGCGGTTGAGGAGTTAATTAAGGTGGCTAAAGAAGCGATTGTTGATTCAGATGACGATATATCAGCTGATAGATTAAAAAACGCCGCTGCTACTAAGAAGCTAGCTATATTTGACGCGTTTGAAATACTTAATAGAATTGAAGAGGAGCAAGCATTGCTTGATGGCGCTAATAAAGAAACGCGAGCAAAATCCTTTAAAGGTTTTGCAGAAGGTAGATCTAAATAATGTACGAGCAAAGTTTATATAAAATTTTACCGGACTATATTAAGCCGAGCGTAATTAAAAAAAATAACCGTTACAAAAAATGGCAGTATGGCTATAACAAAGAGTATGATGTTATAGTTATAAGCAAGACGGGGCAAATAGGCGAAGTATACGAAATACAAAATTTAAAAATTGCACTGCCAAAAGAAGATAGTGTTTACGTTTCTAAAAAGAATAAATGGGAGAAGCTTGAGTACCCTAAAGAGCTTAGTAAAATAAAAAGCGTATTTGAGTGGAACACAAAGCCCGAGTATTTTAAAGATAAATACTATGATTACATTGATCAAGAATTTAATCGCAGATCGCAGGGATTTTGGTTCAATAATAAAGGCTTAGCTACTTACATTACTGGTACTCACTATATGTACTTGCAGCACTCAAAGATTGACGTTGGGGCAGCAGAGTTTAGAGAGTCAAACAGATTATTCTTTATATTCTGGGAAGCTTGTAAAGCTGATTCACGGTGCTACGGAATGTGCTATCTTAAAAACCGTCGTTCCGGATTTTCTTTTATGTCTTCGGCAGAAACCGTTAATTTGGCAACAATTACATCAGATGCACGATACGGTATCCTGTCTAAGTCTGGAGCCGATGCTAAGAAAATGTTTACAGATAAGGTCGTACCAATATCGGTCCACTACCCATTCTTTTTCAAACCGATACAGGATGGTATGGACAGGCCAAAGACGGAGCTTGCGTACAGAATCCCAGCATCTAAGCTCACCAGAAGAAAACTTGACAGTGGAGAAAACCCAGAAGAGCTCGAGGGATTAGATACAACTATTGACTGGAAAAACACGGGAGACAACAGCTATGACGGGGAAAAACTGAAACTGCTGGTACATGACGAATCAGGTAAATGGGAAAGACCAGATAATATATTAAATAACTGGAGAGTTACTAAAACCTGTTTAAGGTTAGGAGCAAGAATTGTTGGAAAGTGTATGATGGGTTCAACAAGCAACTCACTGGATAAAGGAGGCGCTAATTTTAAAAAATTATACTATGCCTCAGATGTTACAAAAAGAAACCGCAACGGACAGACTAGCTCGGGATTATATAGTTTGTTCATACCTATGGAATGGAACTACGAGGGATTTATTGATTCTCATGGCATACCTGTATTCGATACACCAAAAGAAGAAATTGAAGGACCCCACGGCGACATAATAGATCAAGGGGTAATACAGCATTGGCAAAACGAGGTTGATGGTTTAAAAGATGACCAGGACGGTTTAAATGAATACTATAGGCAATTTCCTAGAACGGAGCAACACGCTTTTCGAGATGAAGCCAAGGAATCTTTATTTAATCTCACTAAAATATATCAACAGGTTGATTACAATGAAGATTTAAAAAATTCTAGTGTAGTAACACGCGGGAGCTTTTATTGGGAAAACGGTATTAAAGACACAAGAGTGATGTTCGCTCCAAATAAAGATGGTAGGTTTTTAATATCTTGGATACCGAATAAAAACCAACAAAACCGCGTAATATTAAAAAATGGCATTAAATACCCAGGTAATGAACACATGGGCGCGTTTGGGTGTGATAGCTATGATATATCAGGAACAACCGACGGGAAAGGATCAAAAGGGGCGCTTCACGGTTTAACAAAGTTCAGTATGGAAGATGCTCCAGCTAACTCATTTTTCTTAGAATATATATCAAGACCTCAAACGGCAGATATATTTTTTGAGGACGTGTTAATGGCATGTGTATTTTACGGTATGCCTATATTAGCTGAAAACAATAAACCTCGATTGCTTTATTATTTTAAAAGAAGAGGGTACAGGGGTTTTTCAATGAACCGTCCTGATAAGCTTTTAAATAAACTTTCAGTTACAGAAAGAGAAATAGGTGGCATGCCTAACTCAAGTGAAGATATTAAGCAAGCACATGCGGCTGCTATTGAATCTTATATAGAAGACCATGTTGGTTTAATGAAAGATGGATCTTATGGCACAATGTATTTTCAAAAGACCCTAGAAGATTGGGGTAAATTTAATATAAATAATAGAACTAAGTTTGATGCTTCTATTAGCTCAGGCTTAGCTATAATGGCTTGTAATAAAAACAAATATAGCCCAAGGGCTGAAAGAATATTAACATCACATACTTTAAGTTTTAAAAAGTACAATAATAAAGGACATAGTTCAAAAATAATATAAATGGTATATACTAACTACAATAGTTCATTTCCTGACCAGGTGGTACCTGCTGCAGAAAAGCTAAGCTTAGAGTATGGGGAAGCCGTAGGTAGAGCTATCGAAAACGAATGGTTTAGAAATACACGTTCGGGTGGAGATAGATTTATGGCAAACTACCAAAATTTTCATAGATTAAAGTTATACGCTAGAGGTGAGCAGTCTATACAAAAGTACAAAGACGAGTTAGCTATCAACGGGGACTTGTCTTATTTAAACTTAGATTGGAAACCAATTCCGGTAATATCTAAATTTGTAGATATTGTTGTTAATGGAATGTCGCAAAGATCTTACGAAATAAAAGCATTTGCACAAGACCCGGAATCTTTAAAGAAAAGAACAAATTACGCTGAAAGAATAATGCGTGACATGATGGCTAAAGATTTTTTAGACAATGTTCAAAGTACCTTAGGAGTTAATATGTACTCTACTGACCCTGAGTCTTTGCCTAATGATGTTAAAGAGTTGGGTCTTAAAATGCAGCTAGAATTTAAAGAGTCTGTTGAAATAGCTGAAGAGCAAGCGATAGATACTATATTAGATAAAAATAAATACGACCAATCTAGAAAAAGAGTTCTATACGATTTGGTTGTATTAGGAATTGGCGCAACGAAAACAAATTTCAATCCAACAGAAGGTATTACGGTTGATTATGTTGATCCTGCTAGCTTAGTGTATTCTTATACAGAAGATCCAAATTTTGAGGATTTATATTATGTTGGTGAAGTTAAAACTTTATCATTGTCAGAAACCAAAAAACAATTTCCTTATTTAAGCGATCAAGACTTACAGGAAATACAAAAGTTTGGTAATTCGCCAGGTAACTACCTAAGAAATTATGCGGGAGATAATACGGATGATCAAGTTAATATATTGTATTTTGAATACAAAACCTACAATGATCAGGTTTTTAAAATAAAAAGAACGGATACAGGCTTAGAAAAAGCTTTAGAAAAACCCGACACTTTTGCTCCACCTCCAAACGATAATTTTGAAAGAGTGGGTAGGACTATAGAAGTTTTATTTAGTGGCGCTAAAATTCTTGGGCAAAACAAGATGCTAAAATGGGAGTTGGCTGAAAATATGACTAGACCATTTGCGGACACCACTAAAGTTAAAATGAATTATTCTATTTGCGCTCCTAGAATGTACAAAGGGCGAATAGATTCTTTAGTTAGCAGAGTAACTGGCTTTGCTGATATGATACAGCTAACACATTTAAAAATGCAACAAGTAATGTCCCGTATGGTTCCCGATGGGGTTTACGTGGATGTTGACGGTTTAGCTGAAGTAGATCTCGGTAATGGTACAAACTACAATCCAGCGGAGGCATTAAATATGTATTTCCAAACAGGTTCTATTGTAGGTAGGTCTTTAACACAAGACGGAGATATTAACAGAGGCAAGGTGCCTATACAAGAACTACAGTCTTCCAATGGGATGGCAAAGTTATCAGCATTGATACAAACATATCAATACTATTTGCAAATGATTAGAGACGTGACCGGATTGAATGAGGCACGTGATGGAAGTACACCTGATAAAAACGCTCTTGTTGGTTTGCAAAAAATAGCGGCTGCAAATTCTAACACAGCTACAAGGCATATATTGCAGGCTCAGTTGTATATTACACTATCCACTTGTGAAAACATAGCTTTACGACTAGCCGACGCATTAGCGTATCCTTTAACAGCTCAATCATTAAAGCAGTCAATTAGCACCTATAATGTAGGTACACTAGAAGAGTTGGCTACATTGCAAATACATGACTTTGGTATATTTTTAGACTTAATGCCAGACGAAGAAGAAAGAGCAAAGTTAGAAAACAATATACAGACTGCGCTATCCGCGGGTTTAATTGGCTTGGACGATGCTATTGATATTAGGAATATATCAAACATTAAAACGGCTAATGAATTTTTAAAGGTTAGGCAAGCTGAAAAAGCAAAGCGTGATCAAGAAGCACAGCAAGCTAACATTGCAGCTCAAGCTCAGGCTAACGCTCAGTTAGCGCAGCAAACAGCATTAGCAGAAACACAAAAACAACAAGTTCTTACAGAGCAAAAAATACAGTTAGAACAGGCTAAAATGCAATTTAGCATACAACAGTTACAGCAAGAGGCTAATATTAAAAAGCAATTAATGGGTGAGGAGTTCAATTACAATATGCAATTAGCAGAAATGAACACAAGATCTCAAATGGGTAAAGAAAATAATAAAGAAGATCGTAAAGACGATAGGGCTAAGTTAGTAGCTACACAACAAAGTGAGCTAATTAACCAACGCCAAAATAACGCGCCGCCTAAAAACTTTGAATCATCTGGAATGGATGTTCTTGGCGGGTTTGGTTTAGAACAATTTGAACCAAAGTAAAGTAAATTTTTAATTATTTAATTATATTATATTATGTCAGAAGTAAAACAAGAAGGGGAATTTAAAATTAAAAAAAGAAAAACCCCAAAAAAACTGGTTAAAAACGACGAAGTAGTTAAAGTCGATTTATCCAAACCAAAAGAAGAAGAAGTTACCAAAGTGGTAATTGACGAACAACCAAAAGAGGAAAAAGATGCCGTTCAAGAACAAAGCTCAGATGCAAGCAATGATACTGTCGGACAATCCGAAAACGAAAGCAACAGCAAAGAAGTGGTTGAAGAAGTACGGGACACCCCTGCAGAAGCGGATGACAGCGTACTCCAAGAAATAACAGACGAAGAGGTAAAAGAAGAAGCTGAAGCTCCGCAGGAATTGGTTGAAGAAACCGTTGCGGAACATAGGCAAGAACATAACTTACCTGAAAACATTCAGAAGGTTGTAGAATTTATGAATGAAACAGGCGGAACATTACAAGATTATGTGCGCTTAAACGCTGATTACTCTAATGTAGATAATGTTACATTACTAAGAGAGTATTATAGAAAAACAAAGCCCTATTTAGAAGGCGAAGATATTAACCTTTTACTTGAAGACTTTTCATACGATGAAGAGCTTGATGAAGAAAGGGATGTGCGCAAAAAGAAAATTGCGTACAAGGAAGAAGTTGCAAAAGCCAAAAACTATTTGGAAGGTTTAAAGAGCAAATATTACGAGGAAATCAAGTTGAGACCCGGCGTAACTCAAGACCAACAGAAAGCTATGGATTTTTTCAATAGATACAACGAAGAGCAGCAGGCAAACAAGCAAGTGCGCGATGTGTTTTTAAAAAGTACAGAAAATTACTTTAACAATGATTTCAAAGGTTTTGATTTTAACGTGGGTGAAAAAAAATACAGGTACTCAATAAAAGACACTAGCTCAGTTATGAATGAACAAAGTGATTTAACAAGCGTTGTCGGAAAGTTTCTAGACAAAAACGGCCAAGTTAAAAATTACTCTCAATATCATAAAGCTATATATGCGGCCAGAAATGCCGACACAATTGCCCAACATTTTTATGAACAAGGCAAGGCCGACGCAGTGCGTGATATAACAGCTAAATCTAACAACGTTTCAGCTGATGTAAGACAATCTGTTCCAGGTAATGTTTTTGTTAACGGGTTAAAAGTGAAGGCTGTTAATGGTGTTGATTCTTCAAGGTTAAAAATTAAAACACGAACTAAAAACTAATTTTAAAACATTTTATTATGGCAGGAAATTTTGTAAACGGTGGTGCTTTTCCAGCGTCCACGTTGCCTTCACAAAAGCAGCAAGCGCTTAGCACAAACTATTTAAACTTTACTGACGGATCAGGAAATGATTTTGCACAGCAATATCTACCTGAAATCTACGAGGCAGAAATAGAAAGATACGGAAATCGTACTATCTCTGGCTTCTTACGTATGGTAGGAGCAGAAATGCCTCTACAATCTGACCAAGTTGTTTGGTCTGAACAAAACAGACTACACGTATCTTACCAAGATGTGACTAGTGACCAACTCACCACATTAACTTTGCCAGCTGGCCACGTTATTGTACCAAACATGACTTTAGTAGTCGGTGACAATAAAACAGTAGGTGGATCACCAAAAACTGAAAAAGTTATTGTAGGTGCTGTAACTGATACAACTGCAACTGTATATCCTTATCAAGCTGCTGACTTGAGCGGTTTGGGAACTGTTGTTAATGTATTTGTATATGGTTCTGAATTTGCTAAAGGTACAGTAGGATCTACGGCAAACATCACTCCATCTTTTACGCAGTTTTCTAACTCGCCAATCATTATCAAAGATAAATATTCTATCTCTGGTTCTGACACAGCTCAGATTGGTTGGGTAGAAGTTGCTACTGAAGCTGGAACTTCTGGATTTTTATGGTACTTAAAAGCTGAAGGCGAAACTCGCTTACGCTTTGAAGATTACCTAGAAATGTCTGTAGTTGAAGGTGAACTTGCCGATGCTGCAGGTGGTTTTGCTACTAACCAAGCTTTAGTGCCTGGATTTAGTGCTACAATCAACGGTAAAGGTACTGAAGGTTTATTCGCGGCTATTGAAGATCGTGGTAACGTATATACTAACGCTGATTTTGCTGGAACTGGAGCTGGCTCTGGTATTGCTGAATTTGACGTTATTCTTAAGCAATTAGATACGCAGGGAGCTATTGAAGAAAACATGCTTTTCTTAGATAGAGACACGAATCTAGCTTTTGACGATATGCTAGCTAATATCTCTTCCGGTGGCCAAGGCGGTACAGCTTATGGATTGTTTGAAAACTCAGAAGAAATGGCATTGAACCTAGGGTTCAGCGGTTTCCGAAGAGGTTCTTACGATTTTTATAAGACTGACTGGAAATACTTAAATGACATCTCCACTCGTGGTGGTATGGATGACATTGATGGTGTGCTTATTCCAGCGGGAACTTCAACTGTATACGATCAAATTCTTGGATCTAACATCCGTCGACCATTCTTGCATGTACGTTACCGTGCTTCGCAAGCTGATGACAGACGTATGAAATCTTGGATTACTGGTTCTGTAGGTGGAGCTGCTACATCTGATCTTGATGCTATGGAAGTACACTTCCTATCTGAAAGATGCTTATGTGTGCAAGCTGCAAATAACTTTGTGTTATTTACATCTTCTCCAGTAGTATAATTATTCTGTAGTAATTACCCTCGTTGAACTGACGAGGGTAGTTATTACTTTTATTAACATTTTTATTTTATTATATTATGGCTAAAGAAGCTAAAGCAGTAGAAAAAACTGAGGTTGCACCTCAACCAACTGTAGAAAAAAAACAAACAGTTAAACCAGAACAAACGGTACCAGAGTGGGAAATTAAAGATAGAACTTATTATTTAATAGGAAAACGCAACCCATTAACCCACATAATTCCGTCGAAGCATAGTAGAAGGTATCCTTTATTATGGTTTGATGAAAAAGCGGGTAAGCAAAGAGAATTGCGATACGCGACTAATCAAAGCTCTCCTTTGGTAGACGAACAGAAAGGTGAATCAACAATGGCCCACATTATATTTAAAGAGGGCACTTTGTTTGTTCCAAAACAAAAACAAAATCTCCAAAAACTTTTGTCTTTATATCACCCAATGAAGGGGCGGATATACAATGAGTTTGATAAAGTTAGCAATGCTAAAGATGAAATTGTAGAAATTGAAATGCAAATTGAAGCATTAAATGCGGCCAGAGAAATGAATGTTGATCAAGGCGAAGCAATTTTAAGAGTAGAGCTTGGATCTAAGGTGACGGAAATGTCATCTAAAGAAATAAAAAGAGATTTATTAATATTTGCAAAAAATAATCCAGATTTATTTATTGAGCTTGCTACAGATGAAAATGTTCAACTTAGAAACATAGCAATTGTCGCAACAGAAACAAATATAATTAAACTATCGGGTGATAACAGAACATTTACTTGGGCTTCTAATAATAGAAAGCTTATGACAGTTCCGTTTGATGAAAACCCATACTCTGCTATGGCTGCGTTCTTTAAAACCGATGAAGGTATTGAAGTTTTAAGGTCAATAGAGAAAAAGTTACAATAACGTGTAATAATAATGCAAGCGGTAGTTTATTCTGCCGCTTAGTATTATAATAAATAAAACAAATGGCAGTAAGCGTAGATACAGTATATAGAACTGTTTTGTTGATATTAAACAAAGAAAGCAGGGGTTATTTAACGCCTGATGAATATAACAAAATTGGTGCACAAGTACAACTTGAAATGTTCAACGAATATTTTGAAGACTTAAATCAACAGCTACGTATTCCTGAAAATGACAGTGAGTACTCTAATAGGGTAAAAAACATAGAGGAAAAGTTAGCTCCATTTAAAACAATACCCACCACGGCAAACTACAACCCGGGTGGATATTTTAATTTGCCCACACCATCTTCTCAAGTGGCGCAAGAAACAATAACTACCGTAATAGGACAATCTGCATATGCTTTTCAAGTATTGCAAGCAGCTCAAGTTTCAGAAGGAACGCTACAAGTATTTTTTGATGGTGTTTTGCAAACAGAAAATATTGAATATACTTTATCTGCGAGCGGAGGATTTATAACTGTAAACTCAATTCCAACAACTGTTTTTTCAATAAATGTAGTTCTTTATCAAAATGATTTTTATAAAATAGGAACAGTTATATACGACGACGAGCTCGAGGTTGAAAGAATAAACCGAAATGACTTTTTGTATGTTAACATGTCACCTTTGACAAAGCCTACAACAGAATATCCTGTATATATTTTTGAAGAAAATAAATTATACGTATACCCGAAAAGTATACAAAGTAATATAACCGCAAGTTATTTAAAAAAGCCTATTGCACCTGTTTGGGCATTCACGACAAGCGGAGGGTACATATACGATCCAGCAAATAGTGTAAATTTTGAATTACAACCAACAGAGCAGACTTCATTAGTAATAAGGATATTGGCATACGCGGGAGTAGTTATAAGAGATCCTCAAATAGTTCAAGCTGCTGCTGGGAAAATACAAGAAGAAAAAGTAAACGAAAAAAGCTAATAGATGGGATTAATAAACGAAACAAATCAACAATATTACGCGGCTTCGCAGGTAATACATCAGACACTTTTAGGTGTATCTTCGTTGCAATATACGTTTGACGAAAAAATGGAACTGTACAATAGCACGTCATGGAGCCCAACTGATGTAAACTATTGGAAAAATAATTTTGTATTAGAGTATAGCCAATCTGGATTGGATCCTTACGCACCGGTTAGCGTTGAATACACATTATCAAAAAACTTAATAGCATTAACCACAGGTGATTTTGCCGTAGGCTTTTATAGAGTTCGTTTAAAGGAAACTAATTATGGGGATTACGCGGGAGTGAGCCTCAAGGACATTGTTAATAATTTTATTGTGGCGTATGTAGGAGAAGGTAAGATTATACCAAGCGTCAAAAGAACAGAGGTAGTTTTCCATGCAAAAAGAGGTGTTCAAGAATTTAGCTACGACACTTTAAAGAGTGTTAAGCAACAAGAATTAAGTATACCGAATAATCTTTCAGTTATACTTCCTCAGGATTATGTAAATTATGTTAAGCTATCTTGGGTTGATAAGATGGGAGTTAAGCATGTTATATATCCAACCCGCCTTACTTCTAACCCCACTGAGATGCCAATCCAGCAAACTGATAACGGTGTTCCTATACAGGATGAATATGCGGAAAATTTGCAAGGCACGCCACTTATAGACGAAAGATGGAGTAATGCTAATACGAATAGAATTACGGGTACTTGGGATAGTGAATTTTATAACAGTTATGACGCGGAAATAGACGCTTATACATGGAGAGGTAGCACGCTCGGTCAGAGATACGGCTTAAATCCAGAAACAACAAATGTTAATGGATTTTTTACAATAAATGAAAGAGAAGGTAAAATTTCTTTTTCAAGTAATCTTGTGGGAAGGCTTATAATATTTGAGTACATATCAGATGGGCTTGCGTATGATAAAGACATGTACGTCCCTAAGCTAGCCGAGGAGGCTATGTACGCACATATAGCATACTCTATCTTGTCTGTTCGCATGAATATGCCCGAATACCTTGTACAAAGATTTAAACGCGATAGAAGCGCTAAATTACGTAATACGAAAATAAGACTTTCAAATCTAAAGCTAGAAGAAATTACGCAGGTATTTAGAAATAAATCTAAAATAATTAAACACTAATATGGCTGAAGCTAAAAACAGTTTCCTTAAGGCAAAAATGAATCAAGACCTGGACGACAGGTTATTGCCCAATGGAGAGTATAGAACCGCTCAGAATGTGCTTGTTGGTAAATCTGAAGAAGATAGCGTTGGGACACTGCAAAATATTAAAGGTAATACAATTGTATCAGGAACGCAGCTTGGAGTTGGTGCTTATGGTCAAATAGAAATTATAGGGTACTACATGGACCCAACAAGTAACCGTATTATAACATTCACAACAGACTGGAGCGGTTCCGCTGTTGCTCCCGCGGACGCTAGCTGCGCCGTAAGATCTTATAATTTAAATAATGGATCTTACAATGTTTTAGTAGAGGGTAGTTTTTTAAACTTTTCTCAGAACAACACGATAATAGCTGTTAATCTTTTGGAAGATTTACTTTTTTGGACAGACAATAGAAATCAGCCTAGAAAAATAAATATAGAAACCGCTTTAAGAGAAGGTGTTTCTCATTACTACAAAGAAAATCATATATCAGTATCTAAATACAACCCGTATCAAGCAATACTTCTTATAAATAAACAAGAAGAATCTGTAATATCTGTTACTTCAGAAACAGAAATAGAAGTTGCGGAAAATGCAAATATAACAGTAGGAATGACTGTTTTAGCATATAGAAATGGGGTTGAAATATTGTTTCCTTACGATTATGTAACTGTAACAGCGGTAGAGCCTTCCTCAGTTGCAGGGCAGATAATAATAACAACAACACAACCCCCAGCTGCATTTCTTGGTTACGAGGTTGGAGACGAAGTATGCTTTCTAATTTCTACAATGACCGACAAAGCTGAGGACCCTACTTGGCCAGGGGATCCGGATTATTTAGAAAATAAATTTGTTAGATTTGCTTATAGATTTAAATTTGAGGATAACGAATATTCTATATATTCTCCTTTTACACAAATAGCATTTATTCCTAAGCAAAAAGGCTATTTTATTAATGGAGATGAAAATAAAGCAATTGGTAGCACTATATTAGATTGGTTTGAAAATAACGTTAACAACATTGAATTAATTATACCGCTTCCTGATAAGGGTATAAATATAGCTAATAGTTATAAAATATCTGAAATAGATATATTATACAAAGAGTCGGATTCGTTGGCGGTAAAAGTTTTAGATACAGTTAACGTAAGCGTTATTAATAATGAAGAAAATTATTATTCATATTCTTATCAATCGCGTAAGCCTATTAGAACACTTCCAGAAGAGCAGACCATTAGGGTTTTTGACAAGGTCCCATCAAAAGCTTTTTCCCAAGAAATAATTAGTAATCGCGTTGTGTATGGTAATTTTTTAACTAAACCTTCACCCCCTAGCTCAATTAGCTATACTGTTAATTTTCAGCCAAAAATAGCTTCTTGCGACTATCCTTCGTTTATAGAATATCCAAATCATAATATTAAACAAAACAGAAACTACCAAGTTGGGTTTGTTTTATCTGATAAGTTTGGTAGGCAATCTTCAGTTATATTGTCGCCTGTTTTGTCTAGAACTATTGGTACAGCAGATTTTGGAGGATCAACAATATACGCGGAATATATGTCTGACGATCCAGTTGGTTCAGGGGATATTGACCCTGGCTTTATGCCTCAAGGTGTTAAAGATTGGTTTGGCAACTCGCTGGTTGTTCAAATAAATGACCCTATTAACGGGGGTTCTACGGGTCTTTACGCTACTCCATCTGAAGACGGCAGTGGGTTTGCTTTAGACAATAGCCAACCGGTAACAATTACGGACACTGAATATATTTTTACATTAGATACAACAGCCACTGAAAACACGGCTATTCCAAAAGAGAATGAATATCTTAGAGGGCAATATATTGATTATGTAAAAATAACCAACGTAGATGCCTCAAATGCACCTGTTTATACGATAACTACAGAAAGCAAGGTTAATGAATCATATAAATCAACCCCTGGTTTGCCTGTAGGTTTGAAAGATATTAAGTATGCTTATATTTTAAATCCCAACGGATGGTATTCTTATAAAATGGTAGTTAAGCAAATAGAACAAGAATACTACAATGTTTATTTACCTAGTGCTTTTAGCGCTGCTGGCCTTGTTACTGGTTCTACAGATACGGATGCCAACGTAAGTTATGTAACATTGATAAATGACAATATAAATAAAATCCCAAGAGATTTAGCGGAAGTTGGACCTGACCAAAAACAATATAGAAGTAGTGTAAAACTATACGGAAGAGTAGCTCCGAGTTTTGATGCTAATACATCAATTTACAAGAACAAGCAATACTTTCCATTAAGATCATCTGATACGTCTACGGTTGTAGGAAACGCAAGTGACCTTATAGGAGCCACTACTGCGGCTCAACAATTTTCCGCTATATCCAATACCACACAAACAACAGATACAATAATTGTAAAAAATCTTTACCCTGGAAACGTAATTCCTAGAGGAGCTAAAATAAATAATAGTTCCCTTACAAGTGTAAGCCCAGGAACGTATGTGGAAAGCTGTTCAATACTTGGATTTAGATATAATGGAGCCCCCTCTGAGGACGGGGTTTGGGCTGAAATTAAGTTAAGTAATACTGTTGGCGCTGCAGTGGGCAACTTTATTAATTTTATTACAGAACCTGGAGCTTATATATTTCAAGGTGAAACCGATCCAATACTTGCTAGAGTCTCTACAACAAAGCAATTCGGTATAAACTACAACGACTTTGCTCTTACAAATGCAAATGCACCTGAGGACAGATTTCAACTATCGGTTTATGAAACAGATCCTTTTATATCAGCGCTAGATATATATTGGGAAAGCTCTGAAAGTGGATTAATTTCTGATATAAACGAAGATGTAGCTGTTGGGTATGACGGGCCAACCTCTTTGCAACCACCAGAATTTGAACTTTGGGAAGACGATCCAATAGGACACATATTAACACAAACTTTTTACCCAGTAGATCAATTTGGTGTAGCAATACCACAAACATCTTTAAATTCTTTTTCTGTTGAAGATGGAGCAGGGAATGTTACACAAAACGGCGCTTTATTTTCAATAAATCAAATTACTAGCGGTCCGGATCAGGGTGCTTACCAAATCCAGTCAGCTGCGGAATTTGCTTATTTATGGAACAGCTATCAAAACAATGTATATACCTTTTCTATAGAAGTGCAAAACACAAATCCTTCAACAGAGTGGGAATTCCAAACTTTAACTTTTACTGGAAGTCTTAAAAATAGACCTCCTGATTTTACTTTACCATCGCCCCCTAACTACGTTTTTAACAATACCTTTGGGTTAAACACCCCAATTGCAGATTTTGGATTGTTTTACAATCCAGCTAACCCAACTAATCCTGTGAATGGCACTATTGACGCAAACTTAAAAACAGAAGATTTAGTTTGGGATATAGAATATGGTAATGATGACGGCTTTTTTGAAATGGACCCTAACGGTTTTATAACAATAACACTAGCTGGATCGCAGGCTCCTAACGCTGTATATCCAGTTGGAGTCAGGTTATCTGATGCCACAGAGCTTAATCAATTCCAAGACCCCGGTCGATTAAGTGTTACAAAAGTGGTAAATTTAATAAAAGGATTTGAGCCTACAAATTTTAACAATCCTGTACAAGGTTCTGAATCGTATGTTAATTGGTGTCAATACACAAGTCCATTTGAAGTTAACACAATTTATTACATGTCTGACTTCAATTATGCTCAATTACCTCCTAATGATGTTTTTGATTTTTTACCAGCAACTTTACCGCCAAATTTTAATGTTAACTTTCAGCCGACTACACCAGCTCTAAAAAGGGGTGAGTTTGCTTTTGGATTAGAAAACTGGTATGCTTATCCTTACGATTGCAATGGCGATGGGGCAACAGCACATAGTTTTGTTGAAGTAGAAGCTTATAAAAGGCCAATTGACAGTTCAACTGGTATACCAATAGGTGGTGCTAATGCAGCATGGACTCCAGCTCCGGATTTAAATGGTATTGTGGTGCAGAATGTTAATTATCATTTTATAGATGTTTACGATAAGGCAGGAGAGACTGCGGCTCAAGGAAGCCAAGGAATGAGTTCTTGGTTAGCTTTTGGAGACACCATGCATGAATATGCTTTTTTAGTAACTATAAAAAATGGCTCTGGTTTTACGCGGACCTCAACCTCTGGCTACATTAGGATTAGAGATTTGCACTACCCTGGACCAAATTTTACTCAAATACCTTATGAATTTACAAATGGTTCTGGCGACTACTACTATGCGGACAGCCCCTTTTTCCAATATAATTTAAGGTACTTTCAGACTTCTGATCTTATTGATCAAGTTGCCGTAAATCCACCGGGGTTTGACGGTAATAGTCTTACCACATATGTAACAAAAAGATATACATCTCCAACGACTAGTGTTCCAGTGATGGACGCTCAATTTAATTGGTGGGACTTTAGCGTAGGAGTTGTGATGAATAACCCGGAGATTTGGTATTGCAGAGGTACCGGCACGTATGATGCTCAAAATGATGTTGACAAAACAGGGACTCCTCCGTTTGTGGTAACTAAAAAAGTTACAACGACTAATAATAGTTATCCGCCTTCACCAACCGCAAACTGGCAAACCCGTGGACCTAACTATCCTGGGGAGTTTCCATGGAATAGATCTCAGCGATTAAGCGGTGGTACCGGTGTACCAACTCCTCCAGGAGGTGGATTTTGGTCTCAGTTTTTTCCTGACATGTAGTTTATAAGGTAATAAATTTAAAAAACAAGTAATTAAATAATATGGCAGCTATACTAGAAGTAAAGTATTATAATTCCTTTTGGTTGAAAAAAATTAAAGAGGTCACAGATCAAGGTAGCGAGCCTTTAGAGCAGACTATTAATATTAATTTTCAAGACCCATTAAACAAAGCTTTAGTTGGAATAAATCCACAAATCAATATTTTGCAAGGAGACGTAGGGTCACAAATAATTATACAAAACCCAGACGGGCAGCAATTTAGCGGATATATATTAGAAAAACCTTTTCCTAATAGAATATTATTAAATAAAGACCCTGGATTTGATCTTAATACTGATCCTGGAGCCGTGGTAACTATTGGTAAAATTATAAACTTTGATCAAGTTCCGCAGTATTATACAGAGTCTGAGGACGATTGGTATATTGAAGAAGCCAGGATACGTGGAGGCTATAACAATACCTCGGTTGATTTTGGCGTAAAAGCTTATGCTGTTGACGAAAATCCAAATGGTGAGGTAAGAAATAATGCTTTAATATACTCTGGAATATATAATTCAAAAACTGGAACTAACAACACAAATCAATTTCCGATTGGGTCAGAAATAACAAAAGCGGTAGACCCAGCGAATGGTTCAATACAAAAATTATATGCCGAGGATTCTAACTTAATTATATTTCAAGAAGATAAAGTTAGTAGAGCTCTGATAGATAAAGACGCTATTTACTCTGCAGAAGGTGGTGGAACTGTTACAACAAGCAACTTAGTAATTGGCACAATACAGCCGTATGGTGGCGAATATGGTATATCAACCGAACCTGAAAGCTTCGCTGTGTATGGCTACAGAAAATATTTTACTGATAGAAAAAGAAACGCTGTGCTTAGATTATCAATGGATGGCATTGAAGAAATATCTAGATATGGCATGACTGATTTCTTTAGAGACAACTTGTCTAGTTTAATTTCAATTTCCAAAGTTATTGGCGGGTATGATTTGCATACTAAAAAATACGACGTTTCTTTATCGCTACAAGGTCAATTTTTAGAAGTTGGTAATCCAAAGCAAAGCTACAGCACTCTTTCTTTTGATGAAAGCGTTAAAGGGTGGACAAGTTTTTATACTTATGACCCTGATTTTGTGGCTAGTTTAAAAAATAAATTTTACTCATTTAGAGCAGGGGGAATTTGGGAACATTACAGAAACAATGGAGGCTATAGTACATTTTATAATGTGCCTAATAATTCTAGTGTTACTTTTATATTTAACCCAAATGTTTCGATGGTTAAGGCATTTAAAACTGTTAACTACGAAGGGTCTGCTGGTTGGGAAGCTACAGCTATTAACACCGACCAAGATACAGGTGTCCCAATTGGACAATATGTTTCTACAAACAGCTTAGCGTCTTTAGAAAATCAACTATTTGTAAACCAATTTATAAACAAAGAAGGTAAATATTTTGCAAATATAAACAACAATACATTACAACAAACCGGTGCTGTTATTTACGGTAATTCAATGACAGGAGTTAAAGGGTTTTTTAATACAGTAACCATGTCCTTGGTTGGGACGAATGCAACAGCTAGCCAAAAGGAATTGTTTGCGGTATCAACAGAATATGTTGAATCATCTTATTAAATTAAATTATGAATAAATTAAATGTACGTAACCTTAAAGAAAGTGATTGGGATACACTTTGCAAATGGTGGGAAGCTTGGCCCAAGTGGGTCAACCCGCCTAAAAGCTTTTTGCCAGAAAATGGTACTGGAGGATTAATGGTCTATAAGGAAGACAAGCCTATATGCGCTGGATTTCTTTATTTCACCAACTCTGATGCTGTTTTATTAGAATGGATAGTATCAGACCCGGAATATAGGGACAAAGACCGTAAAGAAGCTTTAGAGCTCCTTATAACAGCAGCAGAAAAAGCATGTAAAGACGTAGGCATTGTGCATATGTTTAGTATTGGGCGCAATAAGCACTTAATAAACACACATAAAAAATTAGGCTGGACCGTTGACGAAAGCGCGTCCCATGAATTAATAAAAAATATATAACTATGGCAGCAATAGCAGCAGGGGCAGCTCTATCTATAGGGGGCAGTTTGATAGCGGGCGGTAAAGCTCGAAGCGCGGCACGTGCGGCAGCTAGGCAAGCAGCAGCGGCACAAAGAAAAATAGACGCAATTGAAAATAGCAGAGCAACAATTATAAACCCATACGATGAAATGGAAAGCGTAACTGGCCTTGCTGAAGATTTAAGTGGAACCATGAGCAACCCATATGCCACTTTAGGTGTTGCAACTCAAGCGGCCAAAATGCAAGCAGAAGAAGCAGACATTGCTCTTGCTAACACTTTAGACACTATGCTAGCCACAGGAGCTGGAGCTGGAGGCGCCACTGCGTTAGCTCAAGCAGCTTTAAAATCAAAACAAGGAGTAGCGTCCAGCATTGAAGGCCAAGAGGCAGCTAATGAAAAATTAAGAGCGCAAGGCGAGCAAGATTTACAAAAACGTCAAACAGCAGAAGCTCAAAGAATGCAAAATATTGCGCTACAAGATGAGCTTAGGTTACAGTCTGCAGAAGCGCAAGGCAAGGCTTATATGTTTGAATCAAAAGAACAAAGGGATGAAAACAGATTAGCTAGGCTTTCTGGCGTACAAGCAGGTGCTCAAGCAAGACAATCATCTGCTCAAGCAGGCGAAGCCGCTGCATTTGGCGGTATAGCCTCAATGGGTGGACAAATATTAGGCGCTGGCCTAGGTGGAAAATTATAACTTATAAAGTAAATATGGCTACAGATACAATAAATTTTAATCCGCCAACTATAAAGGCAGCAAAAATATCCGGAAGAGGAGGGTCTTCAGGCTCAGGTGCTACGGGCGGTGCAAATTGGACTAGCATAGGCAATAGTATTGCTTCTATAGGGACAAGTGTTGCCGCAGGAATAGCAACGCGCCAGGCAAACATTAGGCACGAAAAAGAACAGCAATTACAACTTTTAAAAAATAGAGAAGATCTGCGGGTTTTGCAATATGATAAAGTTGCATTGATAGACAAAATGCCCAATACCGGATTTGAAGACAGTAAAAATAAAATGCTTTACGGGTTAATGGACGATTTTGTGGAAATTAAAACTGCTATGGATGATCCTAATAGCGGATTGGACATGGCTGTAGCGCAAAAAGCCCTGATAGAAATTCAACAAACTGTAGCCAAGTACAAACAACAAGCCCCAGCTGTAATGGCCGCTGCAGGACATTTAAAAGAATCTTTACAAAAAAAGTTTGGAACCGCAGGTGCAATTGCAGGGGGTGTTCCAACTGAGCAGCAGCAAATATTATTAGACCTTGTTGAGGGCGGTAATGTTCAAATTGGCGCAAAAGATGGATCAATGTATTTATACAGAGTAGGAGAGGGTAACAAAGTTACAGGTGTTTTTAATATAGACGAGTACATGCAGGTTACTGATAACGGCGCAAATCCTGATGCTTATTTTAGGACCATAATTGATATAACTGACGATTCTAAAAACGCTGTTGCTGGTATACTTGGCGATGCGTCAAAACCTATGGATACTTATTATGACATAAAAAGAGCAACTAACAGCAGCGGCGAATCTGTTATTACTAGCGTGCAATGGAAGTCTGGTAATGGATTAACGACGCAACAGGCTAAAAACAGAGCCATACAAAATGTAGGGCAATTGTCCTTTTCTCACTTAACAGATGATCCTAAGTATTTGCAAGAAATGGAAGACTTATGGAATGACACAATTGGCGCTGACAGCAAAGGTATATCAGGACAAGATATGGTGTGGAATCCAAACGACGAAACTAAAAGAACATACCTAGTAAAGGGATATGTAGACAGCGCTACAGGCGAATTTATATTTGATCCAGCTGGAAATAAAACTCAAACATATAAGGATCCTATGGGTAATGAGTTAAAGCTCACTCAAAAAGAATTTGCTGAAAGATGGTTTGCTGAACAAGCAATACAAAGGTTTGGACCAAAGGTTGACAGAATTGAGAGCAGCTCAAAAGCCAGCGCTGATGGTGAAGGATCTTATTATGATATTGATTCAGCTGTTTCGCAGTTAAAACCTTTAATTAGCACGGGGTATTTTAAAGGAAATCAAGCTAGTTTCCAATTAGTAGACGAAGGGGATCCATCAACTTGGTACTACGCACCAATTGTTACAGTTCCTGGGCAAGCAGGTGTTTATGCACCAAGTCAAAAGTTTAAAATTAACGTCTATAAAACTGATAAAGATGGCAATTTGCAAAAAGATAAAAAAGGTAACCCTATAATTGATTATACAGGGCTGCGCTCCGGGATGGGTTCAAAAAGAAAATCACAATAATAAAATATAATTAAGTATGTATAAAAATGCTTCAGGTAGAACAGTAAGTATTGAACAAATGAAGTCTTGGGCGGACTCGGAAGGCGTAAGTGTTGAAGAGTACGCTTCTATGAGTGGCTTTACTTTAATTCAAGAAGAAATAGAAATTCCCAGCGATGAGGGAAAGCTAAAGGGTGCGGCAACAACGGATGCGGATGCAGCACCTGTAATAATACCGGAAAACGTATCCGAGGTTGTAACTGTGGAAAAGGAGGAGCCTGTAGAAGTAAAAGCACCGAAGTCGGAAAATCTTATCGATATGGAGTCCAGATTGGAAGAGCTTTTATTGGAGCAGAAATCCGCAAGAAGTAAACCAGGAAGCAGCGGAAGAGTGATTGGTAGAAAAATATCAACACTAAAAAGCGAAATACAACGAGAAAAAGAAGCTGTTTTTTCACCTAATAAAGGGCCGAATTTGGAAGATCCATTTAGCTTAGTTATGGAAACAGAAGAAACGGTTGAGTCTATTTTAGAAAAAGAATACCCTATTCAAATAGTACAAACAGACGTTAGAAACGCTGTTAAGTACAAAGATCCAAGAACAGGGGAAAATAAATATATAAATTTAAGACCTTCTTCATACGAAGAAAAATTAAATACAGCCAATCAAATTAATCAATTAAAAAATTCATTTGAAACGCTTACGGCTGAAGAGTACGGATCTCAAGTTGTGGATACTTTTATAGACAGATTTGAGCAAGGCACAGAAAAAGCGGATATTGAGCAATTGAACTATGGTCTTAACGGTACCGGTTATGAAATAAAAACAGTTGCACAAACCGAGCAGTCAGTAAATCCTCTTGGAGCACCTGTTATGTCTACAGCATTTTTCCAGGTTTATAAAGACGGGAAGCTTGTAGATACTTTAGGCAAAGAAGAATTGGCTGATTTTTTTAATAACAACCTAACTCCTGAAGACGAGGATATTCTTAAAAACAATTCTTTTAAAGCTTACGAAGCTTTTGAAAGTAAAATTTCAAAAAGAAAAGAAGCAGAAGGGAAAAAAGTAGATGAGTTAGATATGACCAGAGCCTACTTAGATTCTGGTAAATTTTCGGAAAGATTGGCTTTTACGTTAAGTGACCCAAAATTAGGTTTAGGATTTACAAATGAAGAGGCTCAGGTTGTTAAAAATTATATAGACAACAGAAAAGACAAACGTAAAATAAAATATACCACATATGGGGCTGCAACCTCCTCATATACCATGTCCCCTCAAGACTACGTTCAATATAAAACCGACCTTAGTGATTTACCTGAAGAAATTAAAGCTAAGCTTACGCCTGAACTGCTAGAATCTATATTTAGTCAAGGCTACGAAAACTATAAAACATCAGAATTAGATTCGCGTATGGTTACCATACAGGAGGCTATGATGAAAGAATCAGGAAAAGCTAACTTGCTTAAACTTGCCTATCGTTTTGACAAAGAGGACGTTGATCTATACAAAAAGGGTAAGAAAGAATATAAGGAAGAGTTAATTAAAACTCGTGACCATATTGCTAAAACTATTGTTGGAGAAGCTGAAAGAATATCAAAATCTACTCCAAATGTTGAATTTAAAGTAGACAATGTTGACGGTCAATACGTATTTACAGCAACCCAAACAAAAAAGGGTTTATCTGAAAAAGAGCAAAAACAAGTGAATTTAGCAATGGGACAATGGTATAAACTCCAAAGGTCTACCATGTTAGCTCAAGCTGATTACAATCAAAGCGCGCAAAATTACGTACAAGACATTGCCCAATTCCAACAAAAAAGACAAGACAGAGAGTTAACGCCAGGAGAGCTTTTTGATCTTAGCATGAAAGAATATGATACAGGGGCATTGCTAGCTAAGGATCTTAATGATGCTTTCGCCGGGCTAGCGTTAGCTGTGCCAACTGTATTAGGGGGATCTGAATATGCCGTTAAAGAACAAGAAAGACTGCAAAGAAAAAATCAGCAATTTGAAACTATGCTTACTTATGACCAAGCATTGGCGCAAGGTAGAGCTGGTTTATTTGGCTTAAGGACACTAGGTCAACAAGCACCTAATATTATATTAGCCATAGGAACATCCGGAGCTGGAACAGCGTTGGGCATGAGCAAAATAGCTACTCAGCTAGCTGTTGGTACTCAATTTGGAGTATCCTCAGGAGCTCAAAAATATAGAGACTTAGTAATGGCTCAAAAACTTGGGGAAGACGCTAAGAATCAAAAAGAATTAAACCGCGTTGCTTATGAGTCTGGCTTAATAGACTACAATACTTACGCGTCAAATGAACTCGATCTTAATAAAACAATAGCAATGGGTGATCTTACAGATCAACAAATTGTGAATGCCGCATGGGCAACTGGTTTTATTGAAGGTGGAGTAACATCATTTATAGGTACTGCGCCTAACTCGTTAAAAGCCATTAAAGACTTTTCAAAAAGCGGTGTAAATGTATCAAACTTTTTATACAAAAGTAATTTACGAAAGCTTGGCATGGCGGGTCTTGAACTTGGTAAAAGGTTAGGTGGCGAAATACTTGAAGAAGAACTTATTTACTTTGGAGATACAGCATTAAGCGAGGGCCTCATATTAGGCAGGGATATGGACTTTAGCCAATGGGATGATACAGCTGTTTCTGCTTTGATTACATCAGGCACAATGTCTACACCAGGTGTTGCGTACTCTGCATTAATGAATAATGCAGCTACCGTAGAGTTTCAAAAAGATATTAATGGTTTAACCCAAGATATACAAGACTTAAGTATAAGTATACAAGAATCTACAGACGCTAGTTCAAGAGATATACTTATTGCGCAATTGGCTACTAAAATGAAAGAGCAAGGCTTTGCTGTTACAGGTTTGGAAGTTGACGCAATAGCATTGGGTGGTGATAATCAAAAGAAACTGCTCGGCCTTGGTAGACTAGAAAAAGAGTTAATGTCTGAAGCTGGTGTAAGACCAGAAGACACCCCAACAATTGCTGAAGAAAAAGTAAACAACTATAAAGCCAAACTAAACAAAGAAGGTAAAAACCAACAGGCTGAAAATTTTGACATTAGAAGAGCTACCATTAAGAAGCAGCAAGATCAGCTTAAAAAAGATGTTAATTACGATCGCGTTGAAAACTCGCTAGGTCCATCTGGTAAAAGAATAAAACAAAAGCTTGAAACAACCGATACTAATAAAGCAAATGAATATCGTTCTTTAAATAGAAAAGACAAGCTTGCTTTTATTATTAACGAAATTAGGAATGAGCAAAGGTTAAGCCACGTTAGGCTAGCCAAGGAATCACCTGCAATCGTTAAAAAGGTAGAAAGCTTAGTAGATGCAAACGGCAAGCCTTTGTCTAAAACAGCAAAAGAAAAAGCATACGCTAACGCGGGGGCCAACCTTATGTTCAATAAAGGTAGAGCAATAACTTTGAGTACAACCGCAAAGGCTTCTTCTGAAATAGTTAATGCTGCTGATTTAACAATACTTGAGGTTTCTAATAAGAAAGAAGCTCAAAAGCTATTAGAAGACACAGACTTAGACGACGACGCTAAAAATGAGATATACGCATCGTTAGAAAAAGAGGGCAGTAATGGTTTTATATATAATAACAAGTATATTACTTTTAACAAAGATCGCGCAGAAGCCGCAATAAAAGAGGGTAACATACTGCAATCAACCGCTATAGTGCACGAAGTAGCACACGCTATTGATGATCGTGTTTTTGATACGCCTGAAAAACAAAAACAATACGCGGACAATCTTCATGCTAGGCTATCTCAGCCTGATTTAGCTGGTGTTGATGAACAGGTTAAAAACGTATTAGCAAACAGAGATGACCTTGCTGATGATGCTGGTAAAGAATGGAAAGACACAAGCGCTGCATACAAAGATGAGTACACGAAGGTTGCTCAAGAAACTTTTTATGCTTTTGACGCTGAGCTTAATCAAGAAGCTAAAAGATCTAAGGAAAGTTTTTTCAATGGCATTAACACTGCCACTCCTGACGGTGCTTTAAATTACATGCTAAACCGTAACGCTGACTTTAGAGAAGGTAAGATTGGCAAGCGTATACAAAAGAAAGTTAAAAAAGGGCCCAAAAAGTCTTCGCTAAAAGGTAAACCATCATTTAGCGCGCCAAGCAGTTTTAATACTGATGACAAAAACAGAATGTTTCAAAAAGGTAATGAAGCATTTAACACGGGGGCAGAATCTTATGGATTAGATTTAAGAATAAATGAAGACGGTAAACCAAATTTTACAAAAGAACAATGGGATGCTGTTCCTGATGATACTAAATTAGTATTAGGTTATTTTGTAGGGCAGGAATATGAAAGCTATGTAGCATACAGAATGCGATCAAGAGATCAAGTCCCTAGGTATGATGAGTTTAAAGATGAAATAATAAATAAAACCGCAACAGGTATTCAAAAAGGAGATGATGGTATACCTTTCTTAATAAAATCATACAATCCCGAAGGCGGAACAAAGCTTAGTAGTTACATATTTGGTCAAATAGACAATAGATTACAAGGCGTAATTAATAAAACAAAAGGCTTTGGTGAACTTACCGTAGAAGCCGCCCCTTCTGAACCAGGAAGAAGAGAACTTGTTGGTAAAGAAAAAGCTGACGATACTTTAAAAAGAGCAGAGCGCGAGGCTAAAGAAGTTAAAAAAGAATTTCCACAGATAACCGATGAGGTTATTGTTCTTGATAAAGAAGGAAACCCAGTATCAATATCTAATCAAGTTCAAAAGAAAGTAAAAGACAGTGTTAAAGTAGCATATGCTACAACTAAGTTTACCGCTCCTATTGGTAGTAAAAAATTCAGAACTGAGCTTGCTAATGCAATGCGTAATAAATTAGGTAACTTATTCAAAAGTATTATGGATCGCGGCGCTAACTTCGATAATACTGAGAAAGTTGGTAATAAAGAAAAAAGAGCCAATTACGATTCGTTCGTGGATAGAAACTTTCAGAATGTGTATAGCATAATGCCTAAGTCTACCATTTCAGACAGATTTCCATTTTTAATGGAGGAGATCACGAATGAAGATGGTTCTCCAGATTACATGTCAGTTGCCGAGGTTGAGGCTTACAACGACGCTATTGATCGCGGCGCTATAAGAGGTAAGCGTATTGCAAATAAGTATGCAAACAATCGTAAGTTTAAGAAAAGAAAATATGATGGCCAAGTTAAAAAAGAAGGTACTGAATATTTAAAGGCTAACGATAAAGCAACCAACGTACGAAATGCACGTAAAACTTCGTTTGCAGATGTTATTGCTGAAGAGGCTGCTTTTGATATATTGCCAGAAGTACTAAGAGAAAATGGTTTAGCTAAAGAAGCTGAAATTGTTGAAATTGAAAAACAAACAGGTAGAGGTAAATTTTCTGTTGGTAGAATGGATCCTACAGAAAGATTTAAATTTGATCTAAATAAAGATTTGTTTTTTGATCGTGTAATGAGCCTTAAAAATCTTAGTAAGGGTAATATTAAGAAAGTATTTTTAACAACGTATGGAGCGCTTGATTTTGATCCTAAGATAATAGACGGCGTAGCTGAACAGTTTGCAAACAGACTTAAACCCGTTAACAAAGCGGTAGAAAGCGTGCCAGTTCCATTGTTTAAAGAAATATTAATTGATATATCAAATCAAGCAGACGAGGCTTTAGCTTTACAAAAATTAGTTGGGGCAGCAATGAACGCTTCTGAAGTTTTTAGAGATAAAGATAACATTATACTCACTAGGGCGGCAGCAATTGAGAACATGCAGATGATAATTGACAAGTACGGTGTTGATGAAGGTCTACAGATGATTGTAGCTTTTGCAAATAGCTCGTTTAGTTCATCAGCTTCAATAGGGTTATTTAAGTTTGATTTAAAAACTCAAAAACTAGTACCAGGCATTAGAAAAGACGGAAGACCCATAACAAAACCAGGAGCCGATTTGTTTAGTGGAGCAGAGGATTTACTGCAAAGCCTGTACAATAAATTAAATTTAGATGGCAAAAAGATTGATAAAATAACAAACAAAAAATTATTTTTTACAGACGGAACCTCGGTTGATAGAAAGTATAGCCCTGTAACTAACGTGTCAAAAGGCATGCTAAGGGAAAACTATAAGCCTGATGAAATAAACTACAAAGCTGCCCAAGAGTTTGTTACTTCGTTTTTTGAAAACTTTGCAAAGCAAGATTTAGATCCTAATGTAGCGCTAACATTGCTTTCTACCATGAACAATGGTACAAGTAATGCGCTAAGAGCATCAGCTAGAGTTTGGGGTAAATCTACTGTTATAAAATCAGACAATCCATCAGACTTTAGATTTGAGCACGCAATTCCAGCAAGGGTTGTTTTAGCTTATATGTATGATTACTATGTAAACGGAAATACCGAGCATAATATGGAAGCGCTGTGGAATGACTACAGGGTAACCATTATTCCAGTTAAAGAAATGGACAAGGTATTAGACGCCGCGGGATTTGGAGCTATAACTACATCCAATTATGTTCCAGGTGAAACAGCTTGGCACAATAGATATTATAATTTATTCACAAAAGGACGCATGCCATACGCCATGGTTAGCTATGACGGCACGGAAACTGTAGGAGAACAGTATGAACAATACTTTAACGAAAAGGGTAAAAACCCTGTAATTAAAGCAGACGCTACACAAGAAACTGAAGAAAAAAGAACAGTTGATAAAGCAATGGCTAATGCACGTGAGGGAAAGTATTCAATTACACCTAAAGGTATTAGCGTATATGATTTTGACGACACACTAGCATTCAGTAAAAGTCAGGTTATAGTAACTAAAGATGGTAAGACTTATAGAATAACACCTGCAGAATTTGCTAAACAAGGCGAAACGTTAGCAAATGAAGGCGCTGAATTTAATTTTAGCGAGTTTAGCAAAGTTGTTAAAGGAACGCCAGGACCACTAGCACCAAGACTTAAAAAAGCAATAGAAAAGTTTGGTAATAAAAATATATTCGTATTAACAGCAAGGCCGGCTGACTCAGCTCCGGCTATATATCAATTTTTAAAAGGTATAGGTTTAGAAATTCCGCTTGAAAATATAACTGGATTAGCCAACGGAGCACCCGCGGCTAAAGCCGCTTGGATGGTTGGCAAAGTTGCCGATGGATATAACGACTTCTACTTTGTAGATGATCACATGGGTAATGTTAAAGCTGTCAAAGATGTGCTTAATGTTTTTGATGTTAAAGGCAAAGTTCAGCAAGCTAGAGTTAAACACAGCATTAGCTTAGACGTAGACTTTAATAAAATGATAGAACGCCAAAAGGGTGTTGAAGACTTTAAGGAATTTTCTTCAGCGGTTGCTAGAAGAAGAGGCAAAACAAAGGGTAGATTTAAATTCTTTATTCCTCCAAGTGCAGAAGATTTTAGAGGTTTAACACAATATGTATTTGCCGGCAAAGGAAAGCAAGGTGAAGCTGACCAAGCATTTTTTGAGCAAAATTTAATGGATCCTTATTTTCAAGGTGTTGCAGCAATGGAAAGAGCTCGTCAAACAATTAAGAATGACACTAGGGCTTTAAATAAAATGTTTAAACCAGTTAGAAGAATTATTAATAAACTTGTACCGGAAGGAGATTATACATATGATTCCGCTATTAGAGTTTATCTTTGGGATAAAGCTGGTTACGAAATACCTGGTATATCTAAAAGAGATCAAGCTAGACTAGTAAAACTTGTAAGGAATGACGCAGACCTATCGGGTTATGCAGATGGATTATTAGCTGTGTCAAAGAAAGATAAATGGACTGAGCCAGGCGAATTTTGGGATGCTAAGACTGTACTTAGTGATTTGCAGAGTTTAACAGAAAAAGTAAATAGAAAAGAATATCTAGCGGAGTTTATTGAAAACGCCGAAACTATATTTAGCGAAAAGAATTTAAATAAAATAGAAGCTGTATATGGTACAAACCTAAGAGAGGCTATTGAGGATTCTTTATTTGCAATGAAAAATGGCACAAACCGTACTTCAGGCGCCAACAAGATTACTAATGCGTGGAACAATTGGGTTAACAATTCTGTTGGTACTATAATGTTTTTTAACAGAAGATCAGCCTTGCTGCAAACTATATCTTCAATTAACTTTATTAATTGGAGTGACAATAATCCTTTAAAAGCAGGTTTAGCGTTTGCTAATCAACCTCAATACTGGAAAGACTTTGCTATGCTGTTTAATTCCGATAAATTAAAGCAACGTAGGGGAGGTTTAAAATCTGACGTACAGGAGCAAGAGATTGCTAATGCTGCTAAAAATGCGAAGGACAAGGCTAGCGCTGCTGTTTCTTATTTATTAAAAATAGGATTTACGCCAACGCAAATTGCGGATAGTTTTGCAATTGCAGCAGGTGGTGCTACATTTTATCGCAACAGAGTTAATACTTATTTAAAAGAAGGTATGTCTCAAGAAGACGCCGAAGCAAAAGCGTTTTTGGACTTTAGCAAAATATCAGATGAGTCACAGCAATCAGGTGATCCGGCTTTAGTATCTCAACAACAGCGAAGCGTTGCAGGACGTCTTATATTGTCTTTTCAAAACACGCCTATGCAATATACTAGATTGATGAAAAAAGCTGCCCAGGACCTTGTAAATGGCCGTGGGGACGCTAAGTCAAATATATCTAAGATTGTTTATTATGGTGCCGTGCAAAATATAATATTCTCAGCTTTACAAAACGCGGCGTTTGCTTTAATACCCGGGTTTGATGATGAAGAGGAAACAGAAGAACAAAGAGAGGCTACACAAGATAAGAAGCTTGCGCGTATGTTAAACGGTATGACCGATACAATATTGCGTGGTACTGGTATATATGGAGCTGTAGTGTCTACTGTAAAAAATACTATATTAAAGTTCTTAGAGCAAGATAAAAAAGGATACACGGCAGATCATACATATACCATCATAGAAGCCGCAAACATAGCACCTCCAATAGGATCTAAGCTTAGAAAAATATACTCTGGTATTCAAACGTATAAATTTGACAAAGATGTTATAGCTAAGCATCCTTGGGACGTTACGATGGACGGTAAGTTTAATCTTTCACCAACATATAGTATTATTGGTAATGTTGCATCAGCTACATTAAATGTACCGCTTGATAGAGCAATAATGGAAACCCAGGCTATTACCGAGGCTTTTGATAAAAGAAATACCGCATTTCAAAGAATGGCGCTAGGCTTAGGCTGGAGAACATGGGATGTTAACGCTAAAAACGAAGAGTTTGATTTAATTAAAACAGGAGCTAAAAGTGTTAGGAAAGAACAAGGAAAGGTAAAAGCTAAGGAAACAAGACGTAAAAATACACAAAAGAAAGCTACATTTAGGGCTCAAGTTTACGATAGCCTTAGTAACGCTGAAAAATTAAAATTAGAAAATTTAGGAAGAGGAGAAATAAATCAATTTTATATTGATATGGGTAAAAAATATAACATTAAAAAAGATTAATATGAAATCATCAACTTCACCATTTGAACTGAAAGATGCATGTTATCATAAAGTAAAGAAGCAATACAAAGTATTTCCATCGGCTTATGCAAGCGGCGCAATAGCAAAATGCAGAAAAGCAAAAGGCAAAAATAAAAAGTAATGGCTGTTCGTAAAACTCAAAAAGGAGCTAATCTTAAACGCTGGTTTAAAGAAAAATGGACCGATGAAAAAGGCAATCCTTGTGGATCTACTAAAAATAAAAAAACAAAAAAGTGTAGACCAAGCAAAAGGATAAATAGTAAGACTGTAAAAACCTGGAGCGAGATGTCCCCGTCAGAAAAGAAAAAAGCTGTTGCTGAAAAGAAAAGAGTTGGAATGGGCAAAAGAACATCTAATATAAAAAGAAATGCGTAATATAGATAAAATAATTATACATTGCTCTGCCACAAAAGAGAATAATAATGTTACCGCATCAACTATTGATCAGTGGCATAAAGACCGCGGTTGGATAGGTATAGGGTATCATTATGTAGTATTGCTAGACGGTACAATAGAATACGGGCGAAGTATTTACGAAACAGGAGCTCACGTGAAAAATCATAATAAAGGCTCTATAGGTATTTGTTATATTGGAGGCTTAGGATCATCTATGGAAGCTAAAGATACTAGAACACCTGAGCAAAAAGAAAGCTTGTTACTTTTGCTTAAAACATTAAAGAAAATGCATCCTGATGCTACAATACATGGGCATAACGAGTTTTCAGCGAAAAGCTGCCCGTGTTTTGATGCTTATAATGAATATTGTAATATATAAAAAAGGAACAAGATAAATAGGCGTACCATACCTAACAGTTCCTGTAACCAGAAAGGGCCCTCATAACGAGAGCCCTTTTTTGATTTTACCCATCACAAGCCAAACAATCTTCATTCATTGCTGCGGCTGCAATATCACCTCGCAGAACACTTTCCGTTCGAGTATAGTACAAGGTTTTAACACCTTTCTTCCAAGCTTCAAAGTGAACTTTATTAAGCCATTTAGGTGTTGCTTCACTAGGAAAAGCTAGGTTCAGACTAACTGATTGATCTATATACTGTTGTCTAAGTCCAGCTTGACTAACTAGCTCTAGTTGATTAATCTCCTTAAAAGTCTTAAATACCTCTTTTGCGGGGGTGTCGTGCCCCATAGTAATATCATCAAGCTCAGCAATATCTTGAACACTACCACCATCAGCAAGGATTTTATCCCATATTTCATTTGTATTCAGTTTATGTTTTCTTAATAACTTTAGAAGCGTAGGGTTTTTTCTAATAAAAGTTCCTTTAGCCGATTGCTCTGTAAATACATTAGCAGCCCAAGGTTCTATTCCTGCTGAAACATTTCCCGACAACTTACTATTACTAACAGTGGGAGCAACAGCACGGAGGTGAGTGTTGCGATAACCAGTGCCAGCGCACCACAGAGGCTCACCATAAATTTCAGCAAGAGCCCTGGAAGCCCTCTCGCTTTCAATCTTAATTTGTGAAAATATTTTCCTAGTTTCAAACTGAGATAATAAACCTTCGAAAGGAATACCTTTTTCCTGGAGATATGTATGCCATCCGAGGACCCCCAAGCCCAAGGCCCTTCCTTTTTGAGCTGAACGTATAGCATTTTCGAATCCTCTAAGTCCCTTCGCTCTTTGTATAAATTCTTCCATAACGCCATCAAGAAACCAGATAGAGTCATATATAAGATTAGTGTCTTTCCATTCTTCATATTTTGCTAAGTTTAATGATGATAAACAACAAACAAAGCTGTGGTTCTCATCTGTGTGTAACGCAATTTCTGAACATATGTTTGTCATATGTACTTTTAAACCGTTTTCTTTATATGCTCTTGGATTTGCTTTGTTAACATTTCCTTTAAACATAATGTACGGCTCTCCAGTTGCTTTTCGTTTTCTAAGAAGTTTACTCCATCTATTTCTAGCATCCGCATCTCCTTGTTCAAGCTTTCGCATAAACTTATCGCCAACAATTGCGCACTGATGTAAATTAAGCGATTGTCTGTTAACGTCTCCTTTAGGTTCTCGTATTTCAAGCCACTCTTCAAAATCGTCGTGTTCAATGTTGATATTGACGCTTGCAGCTCCACGTCTAACCGATCCTTGATTTGTTGCAAGAATTGTTGAATCGTAGATCTTGCAGAAGGGTACGACTCCGTCTGATGTTCCATTGCCTGTTATTTTAGCGCCGGCGGGTCTTATTTGATTAATACCGATACCAACTCCACCGCCATGCTTAGCGAGCAGCATCATCTCTAAGTTCTTTTGTCCTATGTCCTGTATACTATCAGCAACATCGATACCAAAGCAGCTAATAGGCAAACCACGATCAGTGCCGGTATTAGATAATACTGGGCTCGCGAGACAAAGCCATCCGTTCCAAATATATTCGAAGAAAGTTTCTGCCATTTCCGGCTTATATAATCTACGAGCAACCGTTTTACTGACGCGCATGTATGCCTCTCTAGGTGACTCTCCGTCAAATAAATATCCCCCGGATATTGTCTTCTTGTATACGTCTGTATTACCCCACGTAGGGTAATCCTCTCCTTTTTTCCAATTTTCATTCCACATTTATGATAAATATAATATTGCGTAGGCTATTGCTACGTTTAAATTTACTAATACTAAGTTCCATTGCTTTGCTACAAACACTTGAGGTATTGATATAACGCCTGCTATAATGTATGTAACCATTCCTATTTGATCCGGTAGTAAATGGGGAGACATCATCATAAATGCCGTTCCCATATATCCTAACCTATTTGATAATCTTTCCACCGGCGTCAGCTTCCTTTGCTTCACCAGTTTTTTCAACCATTTTTTCTTTAAGCTTTTCGATAGCTTGTTCATAATCAGGCATTTGTTTAATTGTTTCTAATGTACCTACTGCTAAATCTTTAATATAAGACAGCTCATTCATCATATGCTGCAGGACGTTTGTTGTCGCAGCCATTCTTTTTTCTAAACTATCTACTCTACTTTGCTTTTGTGTCTTCATATTTATAAAACATTACTAATACTATTCTTTGATTTTTATATTCATTTGGGTATTTGCTATGGAAGTATTCACATGGATACGACAATAGCCTGTTATCTTTATATCCTACAACGGAATTTAATTTCCATTTAGATCTATCGTTTGCGTCCTCTATTAGCATTCGATTAAATTCTTCTTTTTCTGTTTTTATATAAGTGTGGCCATAATTTTTGTGCTCCCAAAAAGCCGTACCGCTTAGCTTATCTTCACTGCTTTTAATGTATAGCACAATCGCTCTATCTGGTTGTTGCCCTTCTATTATAGTGTCGTTATGTATACGCCATTGGTTGTCTTGTCCTTGCTTTGCTTCACGTAAAAAACATAATATATTTTTAATTTTTCTACCTTCTAATAACTCTAACCTTTTTGTTATATAACTTGAAAATTCTCCAGGTAATTCTTTTATCCAAAAAGATTTACCCGGAGTCTTAACTTGTTTAAATTCGTCACTATAATTTAATAATTCATTATACAAATTTTTAGGTAAAAAATTATCTTTTATATAAATCATCTATATCTTCTTGCGTTATACCTATCCAATTACCAGATGTTTTCGAAATCTTCGCCTTCGCCAGCTTTCGAATAATCCGTCGGCCGAACCGCGAAAAAATCAGTATGAGTGACCCCGCCGGTAAGATGATAGAACCAATCAAGATTAGCCGCTGCATCTTTGTCATACGGGAAGTACGAGCCAAGGTC
>Ga0222719_10000343_pt1 | contig 47058 bp, 60 predicted proteins | sample C33_34DmetaG_FD_165039 | JGI IMG/M metagenome (GOLD analysis project Ga0222719, IMG submission 165039) | Estuarine water microbial communities from San Francisco Bay, California, United States - C33_34D | ecosystem: Environmental > Aquatic > Marine > Unclassified | place: USA: California...
TAATCCCATAACCTGATCTCGTTGTCGGCGTATTTGTTAGATTGCTAAAAGAAAACTCACCAGAGGTGTTAACTGAGTTTGCAAAGTTTGCGATGCTTCTGCTTCTACTTGCCATGATTTATCCCCCAAATGCTGATGTTGGTGCAGTGAAGTTACTGGTATAACGGGCTAGACCCTGTGTAAGACGGAAATCCTCTATGTATCCAGTCATTAAGTAACTTGAATTGTCGTAGTATCGCGAACCTAATCTTACTTGTGTGCTTGTCAACGATAATGAAATCGTAGCTGACCCTACAGAGGTGCCATCAACATAACCTGTTACCGTTGTGCCGTTTCTTACCACCGCTACATGTTGCCAAGTATTTAAGGTAAATTTATTACCAGAAACAAACTGATTTACAGCCGAACCATTGCCAATCCACCATTGATCCGCAGATACTATTACACCAGTACCAGATACCTCTCCACCTGACGACCACGCACTTCCATAAGAACCTAGGCTTGTCGGGTATAGCCAACATTCATATGTAAAATCTTCTGTGCCATGTGCTTCAAAATTAAGATTAATATAGTCCCCTGAACCATCCAAATAAACACTATTTCCCCACTTATATTGCGTAGTGGATGCCGTGGTATTCCCAGAAATGGCAGGAAGTTCACCACTAGCCGCATCCCAAACTTCATGTTTGTTGGTACAGGTGAGTAGTTGTGTATTGGTAACCGCTGTAAGTGGTTCAGCAGGAGGTGTGAAATTAGAGGTATAAACCGCTGTACCTTTTACAACTCTTAAGTCTGATAAGTATCCATTAAAATCTTGAGCGCTGTTTGGGTTCCCACCAACAGTCCAACTTGCATTAGTTGCCCAATCTGTAGCGTCAGTATCAGTAGCTACGACAACGCCATTCTTATAGATTTTAGTTTGATTTGCTCCTGTTCCTTCACGAACAATTGCATAATGGGTCCACTTGTTTAGTGGCGGTGCTTCGGCATATGAAATTACATCCGAGACACTATATTTATTAACCGCTATTTTAGAAGTGGTATAATAAATCAAAAATCCATTTAATGAGTTTGCTCCATAAATATGATGGCCCCCTGAGACGGATTTGAGATATATCCAAAATTCTACAGTGTATGCACCTGTGCCAAAAACAAGTTCACTTCCACTAGGACTAATATTTAACTCATCCCCACTTCCATCAAAGTATACAGAACCACCATTAGATGATTTACTGTATTCTTCATGATCGTATGGGCTGAACTGTTGTGTCTGTGGGCCACCAGAAACAGTAATACTTGCATCGTTACTTGATCCATCGGCAATATAGGGAAGATGACATGTAAGTAACTGAGTGTTCGTTATTGCTTCCAGACGTTCAGTAGGTGGTGTAAATGCTGAAGTGTAAACCGCTGTGCCTACGACGACCCTTGCATCTGTAATGTATCCCTTCCAAACGATACCTCTACCCCAACCAACTGCAAAGTTTGAAGAACCGCCTATGGAAGTACTGATTGTTGCTGATGCAATACTTGTACCATCTAGCCAAATGTTAAATGATGTTCCTGAGCGAGTTAATGCTACATGATGCCATGTTCTTGCGTTAAATGAAGCTGATGATTGAACATAAGATGTAGAACCACCGTAATCAAAATACAAAGTACCGTTGGTCAATAGAAGCAGTGTAAATTCGTCTGCGCTATCACTAGACCCAGAACCGAATATACCCCTGTTTGATCCTACGTCTTCATCCAAATAAACCCAAGCCTCTGCCGTAAAGTCGCCTGTGCCTATTCCATTATGGACATTGGAACTAGCTGTTAGATAATCTCCCGTCCCATCAAAATAAGTTGAATAACCCTTGGGATGGTAAGGACTGAACGCTGTAGAGGTTACATTCCCGCTTTCTGTAATAGTCAAGCTATTCGACGAAGCATCTGATTGGTTGTCTGATGCGGCAGCATCTGCTTTTAATAACAAAGTCGTATAATTAGAATTAGTAATTGTGGTTACGAAGCTAAGAGAAAAAGAATTCCCACTTGTAGATGTATTTACCCCATCGCTTACCGTAAAGGTCAGCGTAAAATCCGCAGCATAAGCCTCCGTGGTGCTTGGTGTTACAGTAAATACATTAGTATTTGAGCCAGTTCCTTGTGTGACAGTAGCTGTCGTACCGCCCCCATTTGTCAAACTACCAGAGGTTACGCTATATGAGTACGTTAAGGGGACATCTTCTGGGTCACTCGCTGTAATTGTAATTACTGTTGCGGTTCCATCCGTTGAAAGAGTAAACGGTGAAGTGTTACTCCCAGCATCTTGCACCGATGTAATAGACGGATCAGTATTGACTAGGCTTATGCTGTACCAACCTGATCCTGTGTTTACATACATGCGATTGGTTTCTACGACATACGCTAGATCACCCGCGCTATTTCCTGTTAAGGGTAAGTCTGAGGCGTTTGTATAGCTTGTTACGCTACCCCCGCTTGCACCATCTGTGATGCCGTATCCCGCAAGCGTTGTTGGCTTGTTTGCCAAGTCTGCAAAATCTATCTGGCCTGAACTATCAACCGTGTTAGCGAACTTTGAGATATTGTTATTAATGCTCATTTTTTAACCCTCAAGTGCCTCTGATGGTGGTGTAAAGTTACTGGTGTAGCGAGCATATTTACTAAGCCTTACACCTTCGACATTGCCCTGCATGCGTGTAGATGGGCCACCAACACCATATGAGATATGATTACCTATGCTGCCGCTATAAGTATCGGTTACTACAGATGTTCCATCTTTATAGAGGGTAAAATTATTACCTTCTCTGACAAATGCTATGTGATACCATGTTGAATTGCTGAGTGAAGCAGTGTCTTGACCATATACTGCATTACTTGAGTTAATCCTTACAGTTAATTTACCTTGATACGCATACACCTGCCAGTATGAAGTAGCTGTGGCTAAAGAAATAAATATTTTAGGGCTACTAGAAACATTTTCAAATCTAAACCAACCCTCCCAAGTGAAGTCTCCAGTTGAAACATCAAAAAACGGATTGGTGTAATCTATTGCTATATAATCATCTACTCCATCTAGCTGCACACTTTCATTTTCATATTTTGTAATTGTTGTGGAAAGTGTTGCACCACTTTCAAGAAGATTAATACTACCAGTACTAGCCGCGTCCCATGTATTATTCTTATTTGTACAGGTAAGAAGCTGAGTGTTTGTTATAGCAGTAAGTGGTATCGTAGGTGGTGTAAAATCGGCGGTGTAAACCGCTGTACCTTTTACAACTCTGGCATCAGAAATATACCCTTTCCAATTTTGCGTTGATACGCCATAGTTCACACCCACATAACCGCCCTCAGACGATGAACCAATGCTGGCTGAATTTGTTGCAGTTGCGACAGATGTGCCATTAACGTACAATGCTAGACTTGTTCCGCTTCTTGCAACTGCTACATGATACCATTGATTAATTGACGATGTAGAAGAACTTTCTAAATAAAGTGTACTATTACCATAAAACGCAAATTTATTCGTAGACCTAAAATAGAAACCGTAAATTGTAGAGTTACTGTCTCCTACACTAATAATTTGCTGCGATCTTGAGGCTTCCATTGGGTAAACCCATGCCTCCCAAGTAAAATCGCCAGTTCCCATATCGAATTGTGAACCAGAGCCGCAAGACAAATAATCACCTGATCCATCAAAATAGACAGAACCACCGTGTGAGGACTTGTTATATGGTAAGTGATCGTATGGAGTAAATAGTTTTGTAGCTGGTTCGTTATTTGCAGTAATGTCAAAGCTATTGGTAGAATTGTCTACAAGATACGCATTTTGACACGTTAACAACTCTGTCCCAGTGACCGCCGTTAAACTTTCAGTAGTAGGTGTAAAGTTTGATGTGTATTCTGCGGTGCTAGTAACCCTCAAGTCACGGATGTACGCTTCTGTAGTTCTAGTTGATGCGTAAAAAATTCTTCCGATGTAAGCCGTGTTATGAGTTGTTCCTTGGGGATATGATCCTGTGGCTGTTGCTGAAGATGTGCCGTTAATATAAATGGTCCACGTTTGATTATATAAAACAAGCGCAACGTGTGTCCATTCCTTAACATTAATTGTTGCTGTAGTTACAGGGCAATTTGTAAGGCTGTTATAGCTCCCGTTAACCATCCCTCTAATAGTAAGATTTTCTTGTACCTCCAACGATAAAACATTTGTACCCGCTGTAGTAGAACCCGCTGACCCCTGTGAATATATTCCTGTTCCATATGACCCTGACGCTGGCGCAGAAGCCATCCAAATCCAAGCCTCAATAGTACACTCTTGACCAGTTCTGCCTAAAGCCTGAAGATCACCAGACGTTGTAATTTCTAGGCTATCATCAGAGCCATCAAAGTAAGTAGAGTATCCTTTGGGGTGATGTGGCGTAAACGCCGTGGATGTTACATCGCCATTTTCAGTGATCGTCAAACTATTAGAGGATGCATCAACTTGATTATCTGTAGAATTACTATCCGTCTTTAACAGAAAGACTGAATAGTTCGAATTGACTATTGAAAAGGCAAGGGAAAATGAAGATGCGCTTGTAGCCTGATTAATTCCGTCACTTGCCGTAAAGGTCAATGTAAACGACCCTGAATAATCTAAGTTACTAGTAGGGGTAATAGTAAATACATTTGTATTTGCACCTGTTCCTTGACTTACTGTCGCTGTTGTGCCGCCACCGTTAGTTAGGCTTCCAGATGTAACACTGTAAGAATATGTAAGAGGTACTTCTTCAGGATCAGATGCTGTAATTGTAATAACAGTAGCAGTTCCATCTGTTGATAGAACAAATGGAGATGTGTTGCTGTTAGCATCTTGTACAGACGTAATGCTTGGGTTGGTATTGACCAAAGCAATGTTGTACCATCCTGTACCATTATTGATATACAAGCGGTTATTGCCTGAGACATAGGCCATATCGCCCGCTGTATTTCCTGTAAGGGGTAAATCGCCAATCGCTGAATAAGTCGTAACACCGCCGCTTGCCGCGTCTGCAAGGGAAAGAACGCCTGACCCGTTCGTCTGCAACACCTGACCGCTAGTTCCATCTGATGTTGGAAGCGTAAACGTATCCAAGAATGACTTGAAATTACTGCTAGGGAAGCCGTAATGCGCAACCGTCAAAATGTCATCTACCGCTGCCGCTGATTGCAGAGTGACCGTTGTAGAGTTGATTGTATAGTCTGTGGTCAGTTTAAGCAAAATACCATTCAAGAACACCGCCGCCGCTGATGGGTTGAATGTGCCTGTGAATGTAGTTTGCCCTGATGTAGCCGTATATACGGTTTCCTCATAGCCATCGTTTACACCGCCGCCGTAGGTATGCACCTGAACAATATCGCCAGTGGTTGCGCCAGAGGTTAGGGTAACAAGGGCTGATGTAAGGGTGTAATCTGTTGTTGGAACAAGCAAGATGCCGTTCTTATATACTTCCGTTTTATCGGTAGCATATGTACCAGCAAATTCAGTTTGACCTGATGTCGCTGTAAAGTTGGTTGAACTAAAGCCACCTGTAAGATTTAACTCAATATCGCTTGCGCTGGGGCTAATGAATACAACCGCAGAACCGCTAAGACTTAGAAGCGATCCTGTAGAACTAGATGATAGTGAACGTGATAAAGTTGTACCGCTGGAAGTATAAGTACCAGTACCTATCTCCCAAGCCGTACCATCTTCAATGACATAGCGAACCACATCACCGTTAGAAACGCCACCATCAGCAAAGGATTGATAGCCACTCTCCGCTGAACCAAGGGTTATTGTTCCTGTGCCAGTTGTGCTAGTAGCTACTTTGACACGATCCGCAAGAGTGACCATCTTTTACTTTTCCTTTTTAGGTGGCTCCTTTTTCTGTACGTCTACAGAAAAACCATTCTTTTCAATCTTTTTACCGTGTTCATCAGAAACGGCACTAAGTTCATGATGTGCCATTTAGAAAACCTTATGATGGATCAGGAATGCCGATTGTGAATGACGCCAAGCTGAATGTGTTTCCGCTTGTTACTGACTGCGATGCAGACAAAGAACCTGTAGCCAATAGGCGCGAGTTCGATGTGTCTACGATTGCATAGTGTGTCACTGTACCGCTGCCACTGATAGAGCCATCAGAAATAGCAGACGCGGTAACTTCACGACCACCACCAGAACGATCAGCAGGTGCGCCGATTGCTAGGGATGTAGAGTTACCTAGTGTGTAGGTAGATGTTGCTTCTGTGTATGTTGTAGCCTCTTGTGAGGTCACATCGATACGATTTGCTTCTGTGTCAAGAACAGTAAGTCCGTTGTCAAAGACGCGATCATTTAATGTTGCCATGACGAATTTCTCCTAATTAGCACATGCCAGTGGATAATAACCGATTTTAGCTTGGTTGACTAGGCCAAACTGGGTTAGCAAAATCTGTAGTAGTATAGGGCAGATCACGCAAAGCCTGACGATATGTTGCCCATTCTGTTTTCTTTGCATCTGTCAATGGACTGTCTGGAACTTGCGTCCAATCTGATAGTTTTAAAAGTTCATTTCTTTCACTGCGCAAAAAATCCTTTTGATCTTGCAATAAAACAGCAGCGCGGTCAGCTTCCCATGTTGCTTTTACTTGTACAACACCATTCACGACTTCCAAATCATCTACGGTATAATCTGGAAAAGTATCCGCTGTGTATTGATAGCCATCAACTGTAGCGGCAACGCTTGCAGAAAATTCATCTGTCTCGGCTTTGCGTATTACCTTTGTATCTGAGTATATTATCCAAGTCATTAGGTTAACCCCTCAAATACCATCAATGTCCCGCGAATACCGTGTGAACCACCACTACCTGATCCCCTAAGATCAATAGATGCAGTTACAGTACCTGAAGATGCACTTGTATCAACACGAAGAATACTATGCTTCATTAATGCGTTACTGTTTTTCGAACTTTCTGTATTACGTCCATAACTTTCTAACGATGTTGTCCCCGTGCAGTTAAGTTTAACAACAGTCGAAACAACCTGACTTCCGTTCTTGATAGCTTCACCATTAAATATTGCATAAATAATAGAGCCTTGAGTAACACCGCTTAATGAACAGGATAAAACATTTGTAACAGAAGTATTTCCCGATAGCCCACTATACCAACCTTGGAAATTACCGACACCATTTGTAGTTTGGTTGTTGTTGGTTGTAGCTGTAGCTAGTCTTGTAATACCAGCCCCGATAAAGAAGTCTGCGGTAATGGTGGTTGCTGAGATTGCATCAGCATCAATCGTACCTGTGGAAATTCTAGCTCCATCAATTGTCGTAGAAGCATTTGCTAAAGCATCATTTAAAGAAGTTGATCCGCTTGTATTAGTAAATGTAACAAGCCCGTTGAAATTAAATAGCTGCGTTACAGTACTAACTGAATATCCAGTGTTACTTGTTGCGCTTCCTGTGCTATCTATGAAAACAACATCTACATACCAAAGTTTATTACTAGACGTTGCGGCTACTGTCGGCGTTGCTGTAGTCCAGCTTCCGTATGAACTTGTTGCTGAACCAGTTGACCAAGTGTAAGAAACGCTATTTTTCAAACCAGCGGTAGAAGGTGCTGATGCCGCTGATTGATAGTATCTCACCGTTGCATATCTTGAACCATCATCTCCAGATGGACCAGTTGGACCTGTCGGGCCTGTTGGGCCTGTTGGTCCCTGCGGGCCTGTCGCCCCCGTGTCGCCTTGTGGACCCGCTGGACCATCTATGCCCTGAACACCTTGCGGACCCGTAGCCCCTGTATTGCCTTGTGGACCTGTAGCTCCTGTGTCACCTTGCGGACCCGTAGCCCCTGTGTCACCTTGCGGACCTTGATCTCCATCTTGTGCAAGAATAACAGGGGTTGTCCATCCAAGTGAATTATCTGTCCCTGTAACACCTTGAACACTAGCTAGTGCAGTAGAAACATAAACTGGGTTTGACCCGCTAGGGATTGATGCATTCCAACCACTTGGAGCGGTTAATGTATTAGTACCGAAGTTATAACTGCCTCCACTTGGTGCGCTGCTTATCGTTGATGAACTTCTCTTAAAGACTGAAGCAAGGAATGTTGATAAGCCATCCGCTCCAGTTGCATCTAAACCATCCGCACCGTCCTCTGCGATCTTAAATGGCGTTGACCATGTTGGATTGCTATCCGTTCCTGTATCACCCGAAATAGAGAATGTGGCTCTTGTGCCGTAAACGGGGTCTGAGCCGCTTGGTATATCTTCATACCAGTTGCTCGGTGTAGTAAGGGTATTTGTGCCAAAGTTAAAAGAACCGCCTGTAGGGGCTGATGTAGGTGCCGTTGATGCGCGTTGGAATATGATCGCAGTATAGACAGATTTTCCTGTTGTCCCGTCTGCACCCGCTGGGCCAGTCGCCCCAACCGCGCCATCAGCCCCAGTCGCCCCAGTCGCCCCAGCCGCTCCGTCTGCGCCATTTTGCACAAATAAAACAGGAGTAGACCACGTTAATTCTGTATCAGTACCCGTTGCCCCCTCAATAGACGCAATAGCTTGGCTTACATAAATTGCATCAGTACCACTTGGCACAGAAACAGACCAATCTGTAGGCGCAGTTAGTGTTGTTGTAGAGAAATTAAAGCTACCACCAGTAGGCGCGGAAAGCGAACTTGACGACCTACGGAATACCTGTACCAAGGCGACAGATTGACCATCTTCTCCAGAAGCCCCGACAAGCGTAGTAACCGCCCCGCTTGCACTTGCCGTACCTTCATTGCTTGAATGGTCAACCGCCGCCACCCAATAATAGTATTCAGTGCTATCTGTAAGGCCACCATCTACATACTTATCAGCCGCAACAAACGCTATGGGATTAGTGGGCTGTGAGTTCGTAACCGCACGGTAAATGTTATATCCCTTGAGGTCATAAAGGGTGTTTCCATTTTCGTCTGTTGTGACACCCGCCCAATCAAGAGAAACAGCGTTAATCATTGCAGTAGGGGTTACTGTCCCAACCGCTGCGGGTGCAATTGTATCGCCGCCGTGTGTGTATGGTGTAGCGGATACATAACCCCCTTTAGCCAAAGACGATGTAACCGCTCTAACTCTAACATTGTATTGAGTGCCTACCTCTAAGGAACCAATGATTGCAGAACTCTCTGTGTATGGAACTGTGATAGAAAGGTATGAACTTTCACTTACGTCTTTGTATTGAATTTCATAGTAGCTCACATATGGGTTTGTAGATGCAGTCCACGACACAAGAGCCTGACCTACAAATGTACCATCTTCTTGTACATTGCCCTTATCTGTAACCGTTACATTTGAAACGCTTAGATCATTGCGACCGCTGATAAGTTCACTATCATTAGACTTTATTAGGCTTTCATCTGCCGCTGGGTTCCAATCAAATGCTACTGAAGATGTTTCTCGCAAAGTTAACGCAACCCGCATATCTCCCGCATCACCGTCTGTTTTGAATTGCCAACCTACAACTTCAAATTCTTTTGCAGTCCAGCCATAACGCTCTATTGTAAGTGCAATAATATCACCGCATTCTACTTGGAATGCTTCAATGCTAAAATCAGCGGTAAACGTCATCTGTTCCCGTGATCTAAATAGTGTCATTTTCGCTATTCGCTGCGCACAAGCACTAGATGTTGTATATGGCAAATGAAGATCAAGTACGTTCTCTACATTGTTATCATCTGCAATGAATGTTGTTGATCGACGCTCTGGATAATCTGCGCGAATATAATCCTGTTCAGCATCATTAAATGTGCCGCGAACAATATTGAAATTGTCTCTACGACTGTGCTTCGTGTTAAGATTGATTGGGCCTCTTAAATCATCAAGCGTAAATGTTTTTACTGATGATGTGTAATCGCCCACTTTTAGATGCCATTCCCCTTGGCCCCAAAATAAAGTGCCAGCACATGATTTCATAAAATCTGCTAGAATATCTGATGGGTTTCTGTCTAATGAGACAACTCCATTCAACTCATACCTTGCTTCAGACCCACCAGCATCTAGTGATACGCTTTCATCACAGGCGTTTGCCGCCGCCTCAAAAGAAGTATCATTCATGTCGCCTGTATTATCTAAACCGTAACCTTGGCTTAAATAATCACGGATACAAAGCGCAGCGTTTGCGGAGTAAGAAGTTGTGCTGTTTCTGGGATCGTAAACCTTTTTACCTTCGACAATAGTGGTAAACAAGGGAAAGCCATCAACAAACACATCCTCATTAAATTCTGTGCGGATATAAATACAGGCAATGCCTTGCCCTTTAAAATTCGTATCGTCACCAGAACCGCCATTTTGCCATTCTGGGCCATCCGTCAAAGCACTAAGAGTTGTATAAATGTTTTGGTTATCTGCACCAGTAAAGTATTTTATTAATATCTTTGACGTACTGTCAGAACTATCATAGCCCCATTTATTATCTGCTACAAAGGCATCACTGCTTTCGTCATATTTTTGGTCAGTAACATAACCACTTGAGTTTATTTCATATATTTCATCGTTGATGTAGATGGTGTCATATTCTGTACCGCCAACACTGATCTTACCGATGCGGTTTACCTCATGACCAGCTACTGCAATCAAGGTATGTAAAAATTCGTTTTTATCACCAGTGCTTTCACGGTATACAATCGTGCCACCCTTGCGAACCTTCCCATACACAATTTCCTGTGGCGCGGTTGCTGCTGTAGAATTTACCAATAATCCTGTTGTGCTACCAAATGAACCCATATCTGGCATTTTAAACAGAGATGGCATAACCCATGATGCTACAAGACCGATAGCAAGATATCCAACGGCTGATGCGACCGCTAATGGTGCCTGAATTGCTAAGGCTCCAAGAATGATGTTGCCAATTACAGTTGGCATACGCGGAACACGATCCCAATCGTTCCAATATTTTATTGTTATATCACCAAGACGATATTTCATTCTTTAATCCACGCATTTCTAATGAGGCTTATCGGAATAGATATTAGTCCTTTTTCACCTACAAAGATAGCTTTGGTACCGAGAGATATTCCTAAAGCATCACCAATCACCCACTTACGAATGATCTTGTCTGTAGTAACTAACCCGCCCTTTGGGGGTGTGTAATGAATGCGACTTAGCTTGGTATCTATTGCATCTGCTAGTGTATTAGACTTGAATACCTTGCGCAGTGCGTCACGCTTTAGGTAGATACCATTCTTGTCGATATACTTGCCAACCCAATCATCGGCCCAGCCCTCGCCATACATTGCCCTGTAGGCATTGTTCGTAAACATAAAGCAATCGTTAGTGTGCCATTGAAAGGGCTTATGTTTGACTTCTGTAATGTAATTATTAAGAGCGAATAAATCAGGAGTTGCCATCTTCTACAGCCCTGCCCCAAACAATTTGTTTGTCCTGTAATTTAGTAACCCATCTGAAAATACTATCGTCACCACTAAGACTTTTTGATGCCCTTACGGATTGATGGCTTTCTTCAGTATAACGTCGATTGTTTGGACGCTCTAACCCAATCAATCTACTCTCTACAGTTAATTCTATCGTAGAACTATCACCGCTATCTGTTACTTTCATTTGATCCATGAAGCCTGAAAACACTTCTACTGTTTCAGTTCCAATGCCTAAATAGATTGTAACAAGCCGCCCCTGATAATCTTCCGTAAGCGCGTATGTAATTATTGTGTTGTCGATGCCATTCAATCTAAGTGTCGCGCCACGGGCGGAAAGATCAGAAGTCTCCTCAATTTCACTTATCTGCAACAAGTTACCAGTGCCAGTGTAGGTATCGCTGCCTATTGTTTTGTCACCATAACCCGTCCAAAATTTAAGTGTGCCGCTATCAAACTCTAGTTTTACCGCATAGAAAACTTCTAGCTCTGGGTTATCTAATGCGCTGAGAAATCCTGAACTTACTGTGCGTGTCATAGTGCTTCAAAGGCTCCAAATGTAATTCCATAAGTAGAAACGTGATTGGCTGTCCATGATTGCTCATTACTAGCCAATCTGAAAACACCTGTAGGGCTTGTTATATCCGCTGTCTCTGATGATGCATCATCACGCAAAGCGGGCCATATGTCTAAGGCATTTGCCTCTGATGATCCTGTACCCGTGTAATCGGCTAGAACTTTATACAAACGCATACTGTTACCAGAACCTAGCGAGAAATAATCCCCCGCTTTCAGAGTTTCACTTGAAGGTACATTAACATCGACAACCCTTTCACCCGCCGTACCGTTTATTACGACTGATGATGCTGAACCTCTAGCAGTCTTTCCGTCTGGATCGCCTAGATAAAACTTATTGTATGATCCGCGCAGACTAATCAGAAAGGATAACCAAACCTCTGCCGCCGCCCGCTTCATTGGTGGCAAGGTTATATCAGCCTCCCAGATTTCACCGCTGTACGCATGGGCTTGACCAGCAAAAGTAAACGGCGATTGACTATATGCGACAGCGTTCTTTGCGCGGAACTCTATGTTTCTAATTCCTGTTACGGTGGGTAAAGCAAGTGGTGTAGTAAAATCTATAGCCATTATGCAAACGCCCTTCCGTATGAACCGCCACGCCGCTTACCATCTGCTACCGCAGCTTTAGCACTATTTGCGATCTCTGGCATTAACGATCTAATCTCTGAACGGACAGTTTGTTGAACCCCTGTAGAGATATTAATGTTTTGTACGATTGTTGTGCTATCGCCGCCGCCAAGTGCCGATCTTGTGTTGTTGCTATTCATTACTGTAGAGGCTGAATTGGGAACAATAAGTTCTGGACCGCGCTCCCCTACCAAATATGGTTGATTTGCATTTACTGCGCCCCCCGTAGCGACCTTACCCAAGACGGTTGCACCACTGGCGAATGTAGTAGTTGGGAGGCCAAAAAGAGAACCCAAAATTTTATTAACTATGAATAATTCGATGGCTTTGGCAATCATTGTTTTAACAAAGCTACGGAATACGTCCTTTAAACTATCCATATTAAATTTTCCTGACGTAAGCATATCCGCGAATGCGTTTGATATACCTTGAGACATGCTTTGAACCGCCGACAGCGTTGAACTTATTATTGGGTCCAGCTTTTCTTTCGCATCACCAACTGCGCCCGTAAGTGAACCTATGTCCGCGCTTAGTTTCTCTGGGTCTGCCTCTTTGGGGGGCGGCTTGATTAAGCCAAATTTTACTAAAATATCGCGCAATCTTGAACCACTAGCTTCTGCATCTTTCTGTGAATTGTCTAACTCCTTAATTGCGCCAGTAAGTTCCTCAGTAGCCGCCTGTACTTTAGACATGTCTGGTCCAGACAATTCTTGCAGTGGATCAAATCCTAAAGTTTTAAATACTTGGCTTTCGTTCAGTTTTTGAACAATGACATTAATACTATCAACAATCGCTTGTCCGATTTGCTGAACCAGCCCCAAAAACAATTGCTTAATTCGTAATCTTATTACGTTAACTTTGTTAACTACAACTTCGAAACGATCTTTCGCATTCTCTACAAAGGCTGATAATACTTCTTTCAAATTCTTGAACATATCGCCCAAATCTTTTGAACGCTGCCAAATCTTATACAGACCATTTGCCAATTTTGCAAAACCAACCAAAATCGCTATGGGTAAAAACAACCTTGTTATAAGTGTTCTCAAAACAACCAAAATGGCAGATATACCACTTTTCAAAATCATCAATACAGAACTTAGCCCGCCTACTTTAACCGCAAGTGCGCCCGCCGCAAGCCTAGCTTTTACCATGCCCGCAGCCGCACCTACGAATGGCATTGCGGCGATTGCAACATTAGCACCCACCGCAGCCGCTCTAAGCGCAACAAATCTTACTGTGAGTATCGTAACAAGCGCAATGAGCGCACCCATGTTGTCTGCCACTAATTGCAACGCAGGGGCCAAGACAGAGGCCAGTGTGCTTGCCATGCTCCCAAGCAAAGAAAGCGCGGGCGTAGCTGCAACTACAATATTTCTGAGAGCGCTGGAAATCTGAACGATCGCATCATTCAATCCACTGTCAAATATACTTTTTTGCATTTGAAAAAATGCATCACCAAGCATCGACAGCGAACCCTGTGCGGTCTTGGACATCTTGTTCATCACACCATCGAACTTACCGCCAGTGCCGAAGTTCTCTTGTAATGCTCTAACCGTTTCTTCTACTGAAACCGTGGCCCCCATTTGGAAGCCCATCATCGCAGCGATACCATCCTCTTTAAGTATTTCTGCACTATTAACACCCGCAGACATGGCCCGTTGAACCTGAACTGCCATTTCATTGAACGGTCTACCTGTGATCGCAGCAATGTTACCTGTGATCTGTAATAGCTCATTCATGTTTTTTGCTTCACCAGCAACAACAGAAAGCGGACCCGCGCCCATAGAAATTTCACGCAATGAAAAAGGAACCTTGGAGGCGAACGTGTCCAATGCATCGAACGCTTCTGCGCCCTGTTCAGCGCTACCAAACATGGTTTCCATTTTGATACGCAGCGCATCAACTTGCATACCAGTATTTGCAACACCCTTGCCGAACTGAAGCAACCCCGCCGCACCGACCAATGCAGTAAGCGCACGGCCCGCCTTGTTGAAAGAATTTTCCATACGGCTACCAACCTTTTCAGATTGGTTTCCAATTCTCGCCAAATCCCTTTTGAGATCAGCCATGTCCGCTTCAATGCGAACCAAGAGGGTGTCAACAGTAGTAGCCATTAATCAGGATACCTTTCTCGTAAGTCATCCAATTCATTCTTTGTGAGCGGTGACGGTGAACCACTCGAATGAAACTCTGCAAAACCCTCTATAGCCATTATGAATTCAGTAAGCGAACTATTCCAAAACTCATCAGAGGTCATTCGCATTTTACCAAGTCCTAATCGTAACCAATCATCCCACGGAAATTCATCAAGTTTTACACCGTCACTTCTTCGTTTCCCTCAACATCTTCCTCTGGGCCACCTACGATGAAAGCTATGATTTCAGCCACAGCACGAACACCTTCTGTTACACCCGCATCCCAGACCAACTTTTTAACATCGTTATCCTTTATGTCTTTACCGCTTGAACGGATAACAGGCGTTAATATAGAAACCACTTGCGCAGCACTAATATCAGCCTCTTGCATTTTGGTTGCTAATTTTAACAATGACCCGCCTATATTTTGCTCAATGCGCATCATTGTGTCCAAGTTTAGTTTACAATTATACGTCTGCTTCCCCAGACTTAGACGGAACTCTCCGCGTTTTGGATTTGTCAACTCTGACCTCCATTGTGTTTATAAGTAGCACTTCGCCACGATCTGCCACATCTAATGTAGATGTAACTTCATATTCCTTACCCCCAACCTTGAAGCTGTCACCAACGCCAAGGCCAGAGGTGCAGGGAATAGAAAACATATTACCTTGAGCATGGCCTAGATAGATTACCTCATTGTGATGTATCTGTACTTTTTCCCAAGCCATGCTCTAATCCTTAAACTGTTGCGAATGTAAATGCGCCAGAACTCTCTAGTGTGATAGAGTAAGTAACTTCGCCGTTGTACTCACCCGCATACTCAAGTGATGCAACCATGAACTCGCCTGTGTATGTTCCGAAGTCTGGGACAATGATTTGGAAGTTATGAAAGTCACTTGCGCCAAACGCTGAACGCAATGTTGTTTCTGATGCTGCATCTGTAAATACGCCGCTCCCAGAAATTGAACAGGTTTGAACCCCGCCATTTGCAAGCAATGCGCGAACACCAGAACTATCTTTGGTAGTAACATCTACCGCCTCATCGTTCATAGTGATTGATGTTGAACGCAAGCCACCGACTGTAGTGTATGTGTCAGAAGCTGCCGCAGAGGTGTTGTCTGCGCCGATTTTTAGTAAGAGGGCTGAACCTTTTTGAGCCGCCATGTGATTACTCCTTAGTTATCAAACACAACGACACGAAATCTCATCACCCCATGCCGCGTTATTCCGTCATTCTCCGCTAGTGTCGTACTAAACTCTTGTCGTATGCTCACCAGCGATGCACCTGATATAGTTATAGCAGTATTATGAAGCAAAGAATAGACACTTTCCATGATCTCTTTAATCTCGCGTCTACCGCGATATTGGGACCATGCATGAATGGTAATCGTATGCTCCAAACCATCTAGGTCTTTAGAGCCATTGTTTGATGTACTCTCCTCACCGATCACCACATAAGGATAGCTCGTACCTTCTGGTACATCATCATAGACAGACACACTTGCGCTATCTATTCCCGTAACGCTCCCGTTCAAAGCGCTGTAAATTGATTTTTGTAATTCGAAAGAGTGAAAGCCCATCATACACCTCTGGATTTAAGCCGTGCAAACATGCGTATGATTTTGCGACGATTGGCTTCTAATGCGGGCTGAAGGAACGGACGCGCTTCCATTTTGCTTGTACCAAACTCAAGTGCCTCTGAATAATCCGCTCTACTCTCGACATCCGCACCTAAACCATCCGCATCAATCTGCAAATAAATATTGTTCGCCAAATAACCTGTATCAGTATTTGGAGGGTTGCCCGCAGATGATGCAGTGTGTACGCGATTAGGGTTGTACTTCTGGTAAGTGCGACCCGCAGAACCTGTCGCATGAATTGATGCCTTGGCTTCATTCATAACCATCTGACCGCCAGCCGCAATAATCTGCTTCAATTGAGCATCATACTTACCAAGAACAACGCCCCGCTTTGATATACGCTTTGTCTTGGCCCTAATCGTCATGTCGGAACACCTTCCTCTGCCGCGATTTGCAGAAAGCGGTGCTTATTCTCTACGTCCTTAATGCCTTTGATTGCAAAGGTGCGGGTGAATGTAGTACCAGCGCGTGTCACGCTATGGAACAAGCGGTCCTTGTGGGTCAAATCTGCCCTGTAACGTATGGTAATCAGGTGCGTTGTAACCTCTCGCATCTGCTCACTGAATAGGCTTTCTTGGACCTTTGAGGGCTGTATAAGGGAATATATCTGCGAAACATCGCTCCAAGCAATACTAGAGCCGCCAGCATCATCATATGTTGGACTATATCTTTGGATCGTAATCCTATGGCGCATAGACCCTATCTTCATTAGGCAACACCACTTCTCACAAGATTACCAAAAGGATTAGCCCCAAATCTCATTACCCTGTACGGGCTAAGCAATGTCCGAAGTACCGCTGGGGGCTGTGGTGGCGGGAAGCGCTCAAAGTCTCCGCGATGCTCATACAGAAACGTGATGTACTGCATGATCGCCACCTTGATAGCCTGTGGAACTCTAGCCGCTGTCGCCCCATACCCCGCTGTAAAGTTGACTGCTAGACCGTTCTGCTTCCGCAAATCAGTGGGGAAAGAACCACCATCTTTCAAGACAATCTTGCCAATATCGGAAACAATGTCTGTGTAGTAGTTGGTACTGTCCCAAGTGCTTTCAGTGCCAGCATCGTTGTAATACTTAATGCTATCAATTGATATGATTGGCGTAGAATTAACCTCTAAGACTTGGCTATTGCTAAAGTAGGACTGATGCCCCGTCATCATGCCCCCCTGAAGGTTGTCATACCCCGCTGGGTGAGTGTCGTACCATTGGCGCATAGTGCGTTGAATGAAGAAACGACCCGTATAATTCTCGGCCCATTGACGCGCTGCGATGATGTATCCATTGATCTGGATGTCATCGACCAACTCATCTAACCGCAAATGATCTCTGATTGTGTTGATTGTGATAGGCTCTATTGTTGGCCCCGTAACGACTTCTAAACCAGCCATAGCCTATGTCTCCAATCTATACCTTTGTTTTCTTGGGTCTACCGCGCTTTGCTGGGCGCTTTCCACCTTCCCATGCTTCATTAACATCTGGTGTTGATGGATCATCCGCAATCAATTGACCCTTTTCATTGCGGGCGCGTTTTGTCTCTTTGGGGCCAGCGTTGCCGCCGATTTCGTTTGCTACGCCCATTCTAACAAAGCCGCCTAAAACTCTAAGTTCCCAATCTTCTTTGCCCTCATATTCGCGACCAGCCTCATATACCATTGTAGCTGCGCCATCTGAGCGTGAAATCCCTTTAGCTGATTTAGTCATCATTATTTTCATTTGGTATATCCCTGTGTGGTTGAGGGGCCACTATAGCCCCCCATTCCGTGAGTGTTATGAAGATGGGTGTGTAAGAACACGCATTGCTTCAGCAAGTACAACCTCACCACCAACACGGCGGCGGGCGATGTAGCGCACGTTGCCAGATGATGCTTGTGAGTATGGGTCGCGTAGAACTGATAGAGCTACACGGTCCACAATCATGTAACCGCGACGGAAATCGCCGTAGATCACTGATTTTGCATCCGCTGCGATGTCTGCAACATCAGGTGCCTCAACATATGGCGAACCCAAGATTGAGTTTGGAACACCTGACTGACCTGAGAAACCAGTTTGGAAGATGTACTGGCCCGCTGTGTCTTTCAACTTGCGGATTTCACCCAATGTTTGACGGTTAAACATAAATGTTGCGCCAGACATGTAAGGTGTTTTGATATCGTGCATCAAGTTAATCAAGTCATCAGTTGCGATAGCTGCCGCAGCCGCCGCCGCTGTTGAACCAACTGTTGAACCGTTTGTGATACCTGTTGGCTTGTTTGTGCCATTACCCGCGATGAATGCGTTGCCTTCCGCTTTTGCGAATTGCTCTGCGAACTCTAGGTTCATTTCCGCTTCCATGTCGAACGCGCTATCCTCTAGCAACTGAGAGCTAATGTCCACTAGGGCATATAGTTCGTGTGTTGGGATAGTGTTCAACGCAGTTGTGTAACCAGTTGTCTCTGTGCGCGATCCACCTTCCGCAGTCCATGCCGCAGCAAAGTTGGCTGTTTTCTGTGGAACTTCGATCTCTTTGTTCGTTGTTTGACGAACGCGAGCTACTGAACGAACTGGTGAAAATTCTTCAATGATCTTGATGATTTCATTGACGTATTCCGCAGGGGCCAAGTTACCCGCAGTTGCCGCTGTGCCAACTGTAAGTGCTTTTGCTTCCATTTCGTCCAAGCCTTGATCGCCTTTACGCAACCACTTGTCCCAAGCCTTTACAGCAAAATCAATATCGTCGTGCTTAACTTGTGCAGTTGGGCGCTTCAACATTGTTTCGATGTTTGAAAGTGCTTCAGACATTTGTTCCGATTTTGCTTCGGCTTGCTGTAGCTTCTGGTTGACTGTCTCAAAACGGTCTAGGTCCGCTTCGATCTTTGCCAACTTTTCTTCTGTTACTGGGTCCGCTGAACCCTTCTTTTCGATTTCCGCTAGACGCGCATCATTGACAGATTTGAATTCTTCAAAAGCTGTCGCCATCGCGTCAACGGCTACTTTTACTTGATCTTCTGACATGAGAAGTTCCTTCCGTTGATTAGGATTTAAGGATATTTGTGAAGCGCGAAAGCGCATCAAGGACTTCAGGCGTTTCCTCTTTTACAGCATCCCGCTGTTCCAGTGCCACGGCGACCGCTGATGCGGCAACCTTTGCCTCGTTACGCGATAGGCTACCTGCATCCCGCAGAAGTTCCTCCCATTCACGAACGGTGCGTTCTGCCCCTTTCACCGCCTGAACCCGTGCGCGTGGGTTCATTGGAAATGTAACGGCAGAAATCTCCATAAGGTCAACTGATTTGAGATAACGGCGCTTGCCCTTCTCATCATAATCAACCCCTTTTGGGTCTACGCGATAGCCGATTGACAGCCCATCAAGCGCACCCATTTTCATTAGTTCATATACTTCGCGTCCGCGCTGTGTACCCATTGCCAAGCGACCTTTAACCTTTAGGCCACGGCGATCTTCTATGATCTCATCAAAGACGCCAATCGGCTCATCTTGACGGTGCTGATATAGCATCTTTACCGCCCTTGCGCCCTTCTTACCAATCGACTTTGCGAAAGCGCCCTCTACAACAACGTCATTCCCAAGGTCTTTATTGCCGAATATTGAGCCGTATCCCGTGAACACGCCCTTTTCTTCTTCGTCATGATGCGCCTTATATTCAAAAGCTATGTCTAGCGTTTCCGCTTTATGCTCTTGATCTTCGACCTGATCCTGTAGATCAACCTGTTCATCGCTCATTTTACTGCCCTCGAATTGGCTAATGCAGACCGCGACCCTCTGGCCCTGATCTGGGAACTCACTTGCTACCTTGTCATCGCCTATACAGCGGCTAACAAAATCATCTCTGCTTTCGCCCGAACTAGGCTTTGGCAATGGCATATATGCACCTCTACAGCATATTTTGCATGTAGCTTAGCATATAACACTATATTGGGTCAAAGGCTAGTATGCGATGTCTGGCGCAAGCCCCTCGGCCTCCATTTGGCCCAATGCGGCATATGCTGATATTTTTAAATCATCATCATCATCCAGATCAGCTATGGCATTTTTCAGACGAAAATATTCGATGTCCGATAACTGGACATGGGAACGCAGAGTTTCTTTTATCTGTTCTTTATTCACCTAGAACCTCATCAATCAATTCTATCATCTGTGGGTGGATCATGTCTTTTCGGTCAAATAGATACATAACCAAACTCTCAACGAAATATTCTTTTTCATTGCTCATGGCGTAGGTACTTGGGGACCAATGCTCTTTTTCCGATCTTGCGGTTGACTTCCAAAACGCGTCCAATCTCTTTTCAATAGGGGATGTCAGTGGCGCATAGTCCGCATCAAGACCCCTAATCTGATGAATGTGGTGTCCAAATTCGTGATACATCAACGAACGAACTTTATCCAATCCATCAGGGAAATATTCTTTTGTAGACCACGGCCTATCCTTGATGTCATCACCAATTCTATATGTGGCTATAAGCCCCGCCCCACGGTTTGCTGCGTCCCGCGCTTCTTTGTATTCCCTATAAAGCACCTGATAATTATCATCAGAAATCTCATAGGCCCGCCATAAACGCGCATATTCTTCACTCTGTCTGTACTCACTGAAGCGCACACCCGCTTCGCGCTGAGCCTCCATGAAATCATCTAAGTCCTCTTTTGGTCCACCTCTGGCCTTTCTAGCCTCGGTCATATCCGCTGAAATGTCATCAATATTACGGCGAACCCCCACAGTGACATATGCCTCAATCGCATCTTTCTGTAGGTTCATCACCCCACCGCCCATTGATCCATTAATGTTCTTGGACCTTGCGGACTGTATTCGTCTGAGATTTGGGACATTCGCTTTCTGGGCTAACTTAGAAAGTTCCACTGTGTGAACATAGCTAACCATTTCCACCGCCCTTTGGCTAAAGCTGCGCAAACCAGATTTACCAAGATCAGAACTTGACCTAATTCCCCTCCAATTCGTGCCTATATTGTCCCATTCATCCGCATACTCTACATCAATATGTCCCGCCTTGAGTGCTGCATCTAAATCTCTTGTGGCCTTGGCCTTACCGATTGCGGGCAACGTATCAGCCGTTACCGCCTTATCTCTAACAAAATTCGCAACTACTGTCGCAGGGATTTCGTCCAGTTGTGGTTGAACTTCCTCAATATCTGGAACCTCAACAGGGGTAGGTGCCTCATCGCCAAAGCTATCAAATAGCGCATCCTCATCTGTGAAATACAGCGCCAGACAGCGACAGTTGATGTTGTTCGCTGCGCCTCCAGAACCATCATGAGGATATTCCATTTCGATCTCTGCGCCCCTAAATCGAATAATGAACTTCTCATCTATCCCAACCTCCTGACCATTAGCCGCCGCATGATGATCGCGTGTGCGCCCGTCTGAGACACTTACCCAGCGCTTGCGCTGTGCTGGAAGGTTCAGTTCTTTTGTCGCTGTGTGCGTGGCGTAGGACGCCGCTGCATGGGTTTCTGTCCGCGCTATAGTTGCCGCCCTTGCGCGACCAACCGCGCCCCCTGTCTTTTGCTTGATCAGCTTGGCGATTGCATCAACGCCCTCACCCTCATTCTCTCCACTCTTGATAGCCTGTAGTATCTGGCGACCCGTAGTTGCCGTGATACCCCTGATCTTTTCCCCCGCAAATTGCTCGTAATACTGGAATACGAACTGAGAAAACCGCTCTTGCTTACGATTGTCATAGACCCGATCTGCAAATTTTTCGATGACTGCGGTGTAGTGAGCGCGAAACACTTGCTCTAGTTCACCCCTCATGGGCCTCATAGCGTTTGTAAAGCCCCCAGTTTGCTCGTACTCAGCCGCAGCCCTTTGGCCCACTTTCCTGAAAACCCCCATTAGGCGGCTTGTCATGGACTTCTCATAGCGTGTTCGCAGCCTGTTAACCTCTCTGATCTCTTTCGAGATAGATAAGCGGGTCCGACTAGCCTTTATAAATACAGGAAATGTCATGACTTTTTATACCATGTGAATTTTTTTTCGTCTAATTGCATTTTTTTTGTAATCATGGGGTTTACATGTGTAATCACATGGCTTACACATAGGGCATACCAAATGAAGGAAAACCATCATGGCATACGATCCAACACACGAATATGAGCATCACTATGAACCCGCTATTGCTGCGCGTAAAATGGCTAATGCTGCAAATACCAAGCGCAAAAACTGGATTGCAACCGATGATCGCGCACAAGAAATTATTGATTTCTTAGAAGGATACCCCTCAGAGCAAGACGCTGGTTTCTTCTGTGCAGTTCAGTATGGCATTACGCGCTATGGCAAACCTACTGACAAAATGCGCGATAAGATGGTTGCAATTTTAGACCAGCGCAAAGCGCAAGCTGCTGAATGGGCGGCTCAAGATGCCAAGTCATCATATATTGGTGAAGTAGGTATGCGCGGAAAATTTACTGTTACGGTAAAACATGTCGTTGAGTTACAGGGCATGTATGGCTTTTCATACATTAACATCTGCCGCGACCAGAACGGTAATGTTGTTATCTATAAAGGCTCTAATAGTTGGGACAAAGGGTCTGAAGTTTCTTGCATGGCAAAAGTAAAAGCGCATGAAGTGCGCGATGGCATTAAACAAACAATCATACAACGCCCAACTAAAGTTGTAATTAACGGGGCGTAAGCCCCACCATACCAAAAGAGGCAGGAACAATGACAAAAACAGATTACGCAATTCTCATCATCTTTGGAATTATTATGGTGATAGGGGGAATGAACATAGACAAGCTAATGATCATCTAAAAGGGAAGGGGGCCAAGCGGCCCCTTTCTTAGTTGCGCTTGAGCAATACCGAGAATGTCCCTGATACCGCATCAGTTCCCGACGATGTGACCGCCCGAACCTCAATATCATCTTTCTCACTTACCACTGTAGCCTTTGGCAAATCCTGTACAAACGCTGTGTTCTGAACCGTAGCCCGCGCTTTCGTGTTTATGATGCCCGCGTTCTTGCGAACGATCAAACGCCCGTCCAGATACTTGTTTGATGCTGATGCACCCGAACTAAAGGACCACTGCGTTATGTAACCTGTGAAGCCCGCAGGGACGGTGTAGACCGCCATTAGGGTTTGCCCCATGTCTGCGCTGATCTTTGCTACTGTGGTCCCGCCTATGGACAGTGTAATGTCGCCCGCGTTCACCTCACCAGAACCCGCCTGAGTAACGAACGCTCGGAACACGCGCATGAATGTGCTTGCTACTGTCGTGCTAGAAGTCCCATCCATGTCCACCTCAAGGGACTTAGGAAGCCAATTTTCATCTAGCCCCTGAATGGTGATCTTTTGTGCGCCCGTTCCATTAATATCATCCGCTGCGTCTGAACTGACCACTGACACGCTGCCCGCTGTGGATATATAGCCGTATATACCGCTGCCATCCCAAACAGTTTCCTCATCTGTGCTGATCGCAGAATTGAACCCGAACTTATAGATTGCGGGGCCATATGCACCCTTTGCGGCTTGTACTGAACCGATATTCATTCAATTACTCCGCTGCAATCTCGTAAGTGCCGTGCGACTTTTCAGTTTTTAGCGGATGTCCCTCTGGCAATAAGTCGGTGTCAAACTTGCCGCTGCGGAACTTTCCAGTGCGCACAGCGCGTAGGAAACCATTCACTCTGGCATAGGCCCACTGATCAGCACTATTGACGCTTGGACGGACGCTCTCAGGGTTTGTGCGGTATGCCCCCACCCCTCTGCGGAACACAGCCTCTAGCATGCGCTGTGTGACCCGCTTTCCCTTTTGATTGCCGAACTTGTCATTATGATCTTTGACCTTCTCGCCCAAACCTTTTTTGACCGCCGCGCTTACTTCCTCGGCTTTGATTTCGCCGTGATTGGGGCTGTCCCAGAAATCGTGATAATACGCTTCTAACTCTAGCGACTTATCGCGTTCGTCATTTAGTTGCTGAACCTTTCGCCGCGCCCACGCTTGTCCTTCGTCACCGCCCCAACCAAGCCATGCGATCAAGCCCGCAGAGGGCCAACCATTTTCGCCCCGACGAAAACCCTGCGCTTCCTTGTCCACCTCATGTCGTGCAAAGAAACTGTGCATACGGCGAACGGTTCTTGGGCTTAGGCGTTCTTTGTCGATCAACTGGTTCGCTCTAGCAACGCCCACTGGGGTCATGCCGCGCCCATATTCCTTGCGCAAGTCCAAGGCCCGCTGTGCATTTCTAGCCATTGCCGCCGTAGGTACTGTGTCCACATCGGCCTCTGCCTTGCCTTCCTCGGCCTCTGACCAACGGGCGCAGACATATTCCAAGCGGATATTTGCATCGAACAATTCGCAATAACCATCCTCGTTATGGATACAGTTACCGCAGTTCTTTTCGTCATCACCCATAGCATAGGCATCTGGCAGGGATGGAGGAACATCCTCGCCATCAGGGTAGAAGTCTAGCTTGGTTTCTGAACCATAAGCAGACTTACCCGCCTCCTCTGGATCAATCCCCTCATCTTCTGCAACCTCTGGGCCACCAAGCGGGAATAGATTAGCTGCAATAAAGACCTCATCACCACCACTGATTGGTTCCAGACCCAAGCGCTCCCGCGCTTCGTTGCGGCTAATAATGCCCTCTCTGACCGCAGCAACTACGTTCTCATAGATACGGCGGCGGCGTTCTGTCATGGCTGGGATTTGCTCTACGTCATATTCAACCCGTATTTCATCACCAAAGCTAGGGGATAGCCATTCGTTCATGTCGCTTTCAACGCGGCGGGCCAGTGGAATAATAGTTTCCTCATACAGCGCAAGCCGCGCTTCTTGGACATTGGCGTATGTCTGACTATCAGGAATACCAATAAGTTGTGACGGGACGCCAAAACAAAGCGCAATATCTTTGGCAGCCATGTGCTTGTTCTGTAGGAAATCCATATCGCGTGGCGACATGCCCATCTCTTTCCAATCAAAGTCACCCTCAAGTAACATTGGGCGTCCCGCATTCTTTTGCCCCGTGAACTTACGCTCCATATCTTCATTGATAACTTGGCGCTGAGTATCAGTCAGCATTACTGAATTGCCGATTTCATCTTTGGGCTTGAATATGATTGCACCAGACGGACGCGCTCCATTTGTCAAAAGACCGATATTGTGCTTCGCAATCATGTTATGCTGATCAAGATCAACCGCCGCAGCCATCAATGGCGATAAACCAAGGTAATCATCTAATGGGTTCCACATCTTAAAATGCTTAACCTCAGATTGGCCTGTCACTGGGTCTGCGTCATACTTAGCAACCGTTTGACTGTTCAGCTTGTACTTATAAGCCTTTGGAATAGACGTTTCGCTTGGCTCTATCTCAATTCGATCTGGGCGCAACAGGTACAATTCAGTTGGGATTTGGCTAACCGCAGAGGCTAATGCGTAACTGTTACCCGATAAAAGTAAAAACGAATACAGTGCTTGAAAGTATTCAACACCAGCTTGCATCGGGTTTGGGCGCTTAAGCAATGTAATCAACGGATGCTGTTCTAACTCTATATCGCCTTGATAAACCTTGAACGGGATGGATGCAGCACCATTCGCAATTTCGTTCACGCACCGATACACAATGGCGTTCTGTTGATAACCCTCTGAGGCATAGTCTTTGAAGCTGTCTTTTCTCTTATGAGAGAACATCGAACCGCCTTGAACGTAAACCTTTGGCGCTTCTTTCATTTCTAAGCGCGGGAATATTGCGTTCCGCAAGTTGTCTAAAACGCCCATTAGCTAATTCTCCAAACTGCCTGTCCACTAGATTGGGACAATTCCGTTACAGCCCACACAAGGGCATCAAGTCTATCTGGGGATACATTACCAGAACCGTTATAAAAAATCATCTGTTCTTCCAGTTCTGGGAACTTACCAGCGTGAAATACTTGCTTGCGCTCATATAGTGCCGCGATAGGTTCCGCTCTAATCATCTTACCCCTAGTGGCTCTGACCGCCCTATAAGCAACGGTTCTATCACTATCTAATATCAGCTTTTGCACCATATCACCACCCTGATTGACCTCTGCTACAATACGATCAGCGTCCCATTCGTGGTACTTTGCAATCGCTTTTTTTATCCATTGATCTGGCGACCCCCGTAGAGTGGCATCCTCCAGTATGTAGTATTCAGGCTTGTCCGCAGCCCGACCAGCGACAACAATACCTGTCTCATCCGAATTCTTACCACCTGTTACCGCAGGGTCAATTGCTACGACGATACGCGAAAGATCAGGCACATCCTCTATATCAACCCTGTTAGCTTGGATCATATCACCATTCCAAAGTGCGCCCTCTACCTCTTTGATGTAATCGCCCAACCAAATATGATTGTACTTCTGTATATTCTGAAGCCTTTGGCGCTCTGCCATTTCTCTGGTGGCTTCATTCAGAAACGGATTATCCATGTAATTCGCGTGGACTAATACAGAGTTATCGTTGTCTTTAAACAATTGCTCCACTGGATCATCTTCTTTGTAAGGGTTCCAACTGAACCAAACCTCTGATCCCTCGGCCCGAATTGTGGGGTCTAACAAGTCTATAGACTTCTGCGAGATCGACTGCGCCTCCTCAACCCAAGCAACCTTGAAACCCTCCATAGATTTCACAGTCTCTGCGGTGTGATCTTGCATTCCCTGAAACGTAATAACGCCATCACCATCAATGCGCTTTATTCTTGATTGCTGAATATCGAATAGATGGGAAACCCCCATATCTAATATTTTATCTGAGATTACTTGCTTAGAAGAAAACTCTAGGGACTTTTGTATTTCTCGAACACAAACACATTTAAGTGATGGATCACTTACCATTCTGGCGACGATCATATGAGCAAACAAATGAGACTTTCCAGAAGCACGACCACCCTTAACACCCCGATACCTTACAGGCTGAGTGATAACAGGCACAGCCCAATTAGCTATCCCGATCTGTAGATTGCTCATTCACTACCACCCATTCAATCGCTTGTGGCGTCATAGACCCATCTGGAGACGTATGTTCTACCGCTGAAGTTTCCTTCCAGCCCGCTTGTGTTTTGAGGTAAAAGATTGCCGCAGAAGCGTTACCAGCCTGTGCCATGTCAATTAAACTCTTTGCAACAATGTCTATTCCCTTGGCCTTTCCTTTTTTATAGAGTGTAAAAACCTCCTCATCACGCTCCAAAATATTGTAGAATGTCTTGCGTGATATACCGAAACTATCAGCGATTTGGTCCGCTGTTAACTTCTGAGCTAAGGTAGGCAATATTTCTTTCTGCTTTTTAGTTAACTCAATCTTAGGTCGCCCGCCTTTGTTTTTCTCGACGTCTGACATGTTACCAATCCTACAAAACTAGTTCGATTATATGTCTTAATACTAAATCCGTAAACTACAAGATTACTAAAAAGAAAAGACCCCCATATTTCAGAGGGTCAGTTTACGAGGCAAAAGCGATATTATCAGGGAGAGATAAAAAAGAAAGGTGGCCTCGCTGATATAAGCATACCACATTTTAGCGACTTCTTAAATACCTTTCGTAGGGTTCCAAATCCTGATGGGTTACAAGGCCAGTATCCAAAACATGGCGGCGACCACTTCCATTTATCCACCAATCACCTACGGGTTCACCCGCCTTGATCCTGCGGGCCATGATGTGGCTTTCATCAAAATCCTTGGGCCTACCCTCTATAGCCAAATGATCATCTGCCATAGTAGACCTGTTTTCCTTGATACCCTTTACGAACATAGAGATCGAAGGCCACCTCCGAGAAGATTGGTTCTTGCGCACATACTCCGCTGCTTTCTCAAGGATATACTTGAAGCCGCCCTCATTGGTGGCAGTTGGAATTTCTGAATTAATATCCTCAACCATTAAAACCATTTCTTCACGCATTGCATTTTGATCCATATGCGATGGTGCTTCGTATCTCTTGAGAGTATCAAACAACCAACCTGATACAATCTTTTTCCGCTCCTCATAATTCATAGTTATTCCTTCCCTAAATACTTATCAAATGGTCTGATTATCTTTACGGTCTGACAACCGCTTTCTGGAGACATGAGAGAGTTTAGAAGATCAGTAGATGTAGCGGGCCTTTGCTCTGGTTCCAACTCATCTTCCCAGCGCTTTTGATTTAACCATGTAGATGGGTATGGAATAAACTTCTTATCTTTACCCTCACAGAATTGAGCATAAACTTGCGCAGCCTGTATTAATTCTTTTGGGTCTTTAATCTTTATTGCTTTTTCCCAAGCCTTTTCCGCTGCGCCCTTTCCCTTTTTCTGAGGATATGCAGAGTAAAATTGCGCAAATAATTCTTGGTTAATACTTCCAAGGTTATTTCTTACAAGGTTATTGGGGTGCAAATTCTGCACCCTCCCCCGTGCAATATCTGCACCCTCCCCATGCAAATTCTGCACCCCCTCATCGCCTAAGTGTAGAATGTAGTTATTGGCAGTTTGTTGCCCATTATCGCGATGGGCTTTTTCAACTTCAATTAAACCAATGAACTCTAGGGCATCCAAATGATTTTGCACTGAACGCTTTGACATCTCGCACAGCTTCACCAAGCGATTAACGCTAGGGAAACATTTGCCTGTTTCAGCATTGTGGTGATCCGCTAACCAATATAGCAAAATTTTGGTCGCTGGGGCTAAACCCCTTTGCTTCATCGCCAGTGCTGTCATGTAATGGGACATTCTGTACCTCCTATGTCCATACTACATGTTGTGTCCATAATGTATCAGTATGTAACATTACGTCTCATACTGTATTGTCTGGCACAACATCTTGTGTTAAGGAGGCTTTGAAACCTCCCAAGTGGGTTGATCTTATCGCGTTACGCGCGTCCTTCCTCTTAGATCAACGTGCATGTGTTTCTTTTGGTATCTTAAAGGGTCGGCTCCAGTAGCTGGCCCTTTTTGGTTTCTATTGGAATTTTCACCAATTTGCAAACATTTTCTTGACTACTCTGCAAATAAGGCATAGTTGTAGCGATACCAAAAGAAATCACAGGAGAAAAGCGATGGCGAAAACTACGCCTGATCACCCACCAGTGTCATTTGTTGTAGATCAAATATCAATAGCGATCTCTAATTATATGACAGAGTTGGTTGCCAAAACTGAAAAGGGTGAACTCACCCATCAGGAATATCTACAAGCACAGTTCCCAATGGGCGCAGACGATCTGCTAAAAAAGGCGGGGGTAAACGCTCACGATTTGTGGCTGGGGAAAAAATCAAACCACAATCTTATAGCGCAACCAATCACGGGGGGACAGCCAGATGTCGGATGATGTAAATCATGAGGTTTGGGCCGAACTGAGTTCAATTAACGTAAACGACCAGATTGAAAAAAAAGGTCGCTTCAAATACCTGTCTTGGGCTTGGGCTTGGCAACAGGTGAAAGAATACTCTTGCACATCATCATACGAAGTTCATGAAGATATCGTGTATGAAGATAAGACGCGCGAGGTTCGATGCACCGTAACCATTGATGGAATATCACATATGATGTGGTTGCCCGTAATGGATCATCAAAATCGCGCTATTAAGAACCCAGATGCCAGAGCAATCAATGACGCGCGTATGAGGTGCCTTGTCAAAGCGATAGCGATGCATGGGCTGGGCCACTACATCTATGCTGGGGAAGATGTACCACAAGCCTCTCAGGAGGCCGAGGAAGTGAATGAGCCAGAGGTTAACCCTATTAACCCAGAACCTAAAAACAACGATCCACAGATGACGTTAAGGGTTCAAGATGTAGCAGACAATTGGCTAACCTTTTACAAGGAATTAAGCGACCCCCAAAAGTTTGCAGATACGGTTCAATCTTTTCAGAAGTTCATGAATAACCGCGCTGAACAATACCTAAGCGCAGACTTTACCCAAAGGCTTTGGGACGCACACGATACAGCTAAAAAAGGATTGATGGCATGATTAGCATTACAGTTGTAGGTAAACTTTACAGAGACAGTGAGATTAAAACTGGAGGCAATGGGGATTACCTAACCTTCAGCGTTGGCGTCCGCGATGCCTATGGAGACTTAGGGCGCATGATGTACTTCGATGTAAATACAAATCAAACTGGTCTTTCTGATTTTCTAAAGGCCACAAAAGAAGTTGCCGTTAGCGGCGAACTCAAATCACGCGAATACGATGGTAAGATTTACCTTTCGATACGCAAACCAAGCATAAAACTATTAGGCGGGAATGAGGCGAATACCAAACCGCCACAGGGCGATGCAGTAATGACACCGCCACAAGGAGAGCCACCAAGCGATCCAAATAATGGGATGGATGATGAAATTCCGTTCTAGCTTCAAAAAAAGAAACCGTACCAAAAAGGAACCACAAATGTTTAAGAAAATACACTCATCTGAGCATGGAAAATCAGCGACTAGATATGGTGATAACTATGTTAAAATTTATGATCAAAGGAAGGGCGCTAAGGGTAAGACAGCGATGGCTGTAATTCTAAGTGATGAAATATCACGGCGAGCTAATTTAATAATTGGACAAAGAGCAACCATCCATATGGTCGAGGATGAACACAAGAAAAAATGGCTTTTGATTGAGCGTGATCAGAATGGATCAATGGTATGCGGATTGAGTACTAAATCTAAAACCGCAGAGGAAATCAGAACGGGATTGACCCGCGTTAAAATCCAAGTTCGTGCCTTAGATTGGATGCTGCGCCATATAGCTGAGAAGGGCGCTAATGCCAGAGAGTTTCGGAACAACTCAGCGCGTGTGACTGAGGGGGCGGTTGCTTTTCCCTTAGAGGCTGATCGTGACAAGGCTTGGTTCCAGCGTGGCTAAACCTCCAATCCAAGTCCATAAGGTAAAGGGGCGTCTTTTGCCCCTCACCACTTACGATGCAGAAGCGGTAGAAGAAAGCAAAGACGGTCAAATCTATACCCTAAAAGCAACCAAGCACAGATCACCACCACAGCACAAAATGTATTGGCAAATCATCAAGAGAGCCGCAGAGGCCACTGGGAAATGGGCAACGCCCAAACACTTACACGATGATCTCAAAATGCTTTTAGGCTATCACAAGGCCACGCTGAACCTTCTAACAGGTAATGTCTATTATACCGCAGATAGTATTGCGTATCAGAAAATGGATCAGGAAGAATTTAACAAATACCTAGATGCCGCACTTGGAGAACTAGCTGTGGTACTGGGGAAAGACCCGATGGAGTTGCTAAATGAGTAACATTCCAGTTGCGCGAAAAGCACTAGAAGAATTGAAATCTGCCTTAGAAAGCGGGTTCTGCACCGATGGTTTTGCTCTGGATCAGGTCGAACTGGCGCTAAACAACATGACACGAAAAAGACACAAGGAAATTAAAGCATCCAGAACATCAAACAAAATCACTGCCGAACTAAGAGATAGTGTGTTACTATATATGCGTGCAAATCCGAATGCGGCAAATCATGTGGTTGGAAAACATTTTGGGATAAACCACGGCAGAGTGAGTGAAATCATTGCTGGTAAATACGCCAACCTACGGCGACGAAGCCAATGCTGATCTACGGGATCAAGTCGAACTTCTCAGGAGAGAAACGGACCTACACCCAACCTCTCAAGCCAAACTAGATGCCCGAAAACAATATCAAATAGAGGAAACAAGGATTGCACGTTCTCAGAAGTATAAATGAAGTTTGTAGGAAGTGCGGTGCTGCGGCAGATGATTATTGCAAGCATAGCAATGTCACCAAACCGAAAACCGCTTCTTATGATAGATTTGCTCTGTCAGAGTATTCTACGAAAGCGATCAGCGAATGGATAAGAATGCAAAATGACGAACCTAGCGAAACGCCCACCGATGGGCCTGAAGAAACCAAAGGAAACTAAAGATGAAAAATACCTCCAAGAAATCCGTGAAAAACCATGCGTTATCTGCCGAAAATTTGGTTATCACCAAACCTCACCAACCACAGCGCATCACCCTATCCATGATCGCCACGGAACTAGAAAACGATCTGACCGATCTGCGATCCCGCTTTGTGAGGGCCATCACCAAGGTCTTTGGGATCAATCAAAAATAGCCATCCACAAAGAACCTATACGTTGGCGGGAACTATATGGTCCTGATTGGTCACATTCGGATCATCCCACTGAACCTTAACTCTAACGTGTGGTTCTTGCTCCTCATCACAGTATGCTTTGAATGCTGCTAGGTGCCAGACCACACTATCATCAGTCCACAGAATTTCATTCCCACCATCCAATATTGATTTCGCAAGATTATCAATGTCTGGGCGAGATGGGATTATCAAACCGCACTGAGCCTCCAATGTCTTACGCTTGGACCAAGACTTAGGAACCGCAAAGTAACACGCTAATATCACAGATACCCGCCGCGTAGCTGGGGTCAGTTTCTGCTTTGCCATTGCCGCCCACGCAGCTTGTTTTACTTTTTTCTCATATAATCTCGTTTTCTCTGGCGTGTAAGTATGACCAGATCGCGTGAATTTCGGTCGCCCTTTACCCACTGGATCACCTTCGACCCTAAATTCTACCGTTACCGTACCCATTTTTCTGCACCTCTAAGTTATTGAAATCCCAGAATTTTTTATTTTTTCTTTACTTTTCTTATCTTTTTTGTAACCAAAGTGTTGACACTTGTAATCACAGCGGCTACATTCTTCATATACCAAATGGAGAACAAATCAATGACTATCGCAGATTTCAAATGGAACCCAGAATGCTCATGGTTCAACAATGGCAACAAAGTTATCGAACATCTTGACGGTTGCTATGTCGCATCAGATTGGGACACCGATGATGAAGAATGGTTCGACACAATGAAGGACGCGATTGATTGGTTCAACGCACGATAAACATAGGGGCTTCGGCCCCACGCCAACAACGGAGGTTTCCTATGGCATATTCTCTTTCTTTCCTAATGTCCGCAGACGCAGCGGTTGCCCGCGCACAGCGCACCAAAGATCACGGCTATGTGGTCCACCTAGAGGTCGCTCCATATACGGACGAACCTATGACCGAACTGGACGCGAAAGACGCTCATCACGCAAGAGCGATTGCCCGCGATTGGTTGGTGAATGGTCGCTGTCATTCAGTCGGCATCCGTCAACGCAGCAAGTCTGGTTGCTTGGTAGATGGTGTTGACATCTTAGACGCATCCGATTTCGAGGATGATCTAGCAGAAATCACCCAGAAAAACCTGAACCGCACAATGGGTCAGTATGGCCTGATCGGTTAATCAATCGGGGGCGAAAGCCCCCACCCACACCAAAGGAAACATCATGTCTTACAACTGCCCAATATGCCGAGATCAGAAAGTAATCCATCACTTCTATCCAGAGGGTCACAGCCATTTTAACGCTGATACAGTGCGGGTAATCGAATACTGCCAGTGTCAGGGCCAGATGCCCACAGACAGCGACTACCAACGCGCTCGTGGCGTCTGTGACCGCATGGCAAGCGATAGAGATTATGATGAACTAAAAAAATACATCAATGCGCTTCCGTCTGTTCTTCGGGACCGCATGAAAGGCTACCTGAAAAATCAAACCAAATAAGGAAGGAAGAACTATGCAGTACGGAACAGAAAATGAATTCATCAATTACTTGGACAGCATTAAGACAAATGAAAAAGACTGTCTCGCAAGTCAATTCCTGTATCACTATAGAACCAAACCAGAAACCTATCAGCACTTTGAAAAGTTCACATTGGAAATGATACAAACCCGCCCCAAGCGAGGATCGCAGTGGATGGTCGCAAACCGTGTTCGTTGGGAAACCATGATCCGAGACGAACCTTACAAAGTGACAAATGATTTCATCGCGCTTTACGCAAGGCTATTCATGGCCCGTCACCCACAACATGACGGATACTTTCAAATCAAAACTATGAAAAGGATTGCTGGACTATGAGCAAATGGAAAAAACTAATCGAAGATCACAAAAAAGCGCAGATCAATATGGTGATGGGGCAAGTGATCATGGGGCATACACAATCTGAAGCCGCAAGAAATCTTGGGATGCCTCGCCAACACCTAAACCGTTTTTGCAAGCGCAATGGGATTAAATTCAAAACTAGCAAACTGGAGGAGGTAAGCAGTGTGGATTGAAACATGGGATGAAATGTCTGCACGACATGAGAGAGAGCGCCGTGAAGCGCTGCAATCCCTATCAGACAGCGGGTACACTCAAACAGAAGCTGCACACATACTCAAGAAGCCCATGCGTTTCATAAACAATTATGTACAGAGATATGGAATTGAGTGGAAAGAAAAACGGCAGGGTGGAAAATCGCATGTCAAAGAAAATTGAAACCAACCCTTTTTACAATGGGCTTCTCAAAGACACAAAGCGCAGAGTACGCAACGCAGAGACAGAAGCCAACAGGCGTGATGCTCAACCAAATGCACAGCGGGAACTTTACAAATCAAGAGAAGAATTGAGTAACTTACTATCTCAACTAAGGGCAAACGGATACGAAGTATGACAGAGGCAGAAATTGCAGAGGAATGGGCGGCAATTGCAGAACTGGAACGCAAAAGAGTAAAGATGCGCGATGGTGGCAAACTACCTGATAAACCCAAAAATCAATACAACACGAAACCTAAATACGATCCCAAGATGGACAAGACCAGAGCGTATAACCCTCGGAGGTTTGATGACATTACAAGGCTTCGCAAAGAGGGCAAATCGAATAGGGAAATTGCTAGGATACTAAACGTAAGCGACACCAGTATTCGTTACTGGCGCAGAAGGTACAATATAGAATAATCGTGTGGGTCGAATTGGTGTCACTTGTGATTTGCCGATGGCACCAGAAAGTTCAGGTAAGACAATTTACGGATTAGGTTAAAACTTACCGTCACAGTTCGACCCACTAGACTTTCTTAGCAAAGAACAACAGAGGAACACAATGGAAAAAACCGTCACAATAACCGAAACAGAATATAATTTAATGGTACGGAAAATTAGAGAGTTAGAAGATAAATCAGAAAATGAAAAAAACCTTATGCCTGATGAAATCGAAGCATATGAATACTTATCAGGCGTAGGCATTAAACGTGATTGGCGACACGGGGATGAAGGGTATGGCAGAAATGCCCCGAAATGGTGGAGCGACCTGCCCAAAGGGCATAAATTAAAAATGGTGCGCCAAGCTAAATACAAAAAGGTGGAATAAATGGAATTCTTTACAGCGTTATACATAGAATACACACTAAGAGGCATCGACGTACAAACCTATCTTGTGCTGCCAGACTATGAGGCTTGTCAGATTGCAATTCGTGACAATGAGGACATGCCGACATACTTCAATGCAGACAGCGATGTGAACATGTGGTGCATTGAGGGCGAAACTTTATCCCGCAGCATACGACCAGTTTTACGACCTACTCAGGACTAAAATCATCAAGATGTAATCCAGCCATATTGGTTAACTTCACCATCTCTTGGTAGCCTTTGTCTGTTAACGCGAACCAATCACCATCAGGTTCCAGCAATTCATTACGCAACAGATCATTCAGTATATGATCATACGGCAACCGACCACAAACAAAGGCGATCAAACCGCCTAGCCTTGTAACTTTAGATTTGGTTATTTTGCCATGAAGCCGCACTAGGTCGAAAGCCACCTATGAATTTTCATAGTTTTCTCTATTCGATCCTCTAGGCCGTGATACCCACCGTTTACTCTTTTAGTGATGTTCTTAATGATTTCTTCCGTAACACCTTTATCAGCGATCAAAAACAAACCATTTTTCTCAAAGAAAAAGATAGCACTATCCATAGCTAACTCATCTTCAATAGGCTTTGGATCATCAATCAGGCTATCACGCCCAATATGGTGAGCAAATTCTGTAACGTTTTTCTTGCCAGTTAACTGTATAAATCCACGTCCAAGGTACTTGTGACCTTCATTCGGCGCATTGCCCATGCGATCACCGTAAACAAAGTTACCTAGTTTTTTAGGGTTCTTTGTATATGGCTTTGCCGCATCAACATTCTTAAATCTTGTAGGCCATATTTTTTGGATACGATCAGCTGAACTGTAAAACAAACTCTCCTTAGATATGAGAAAGTTCATGCTTTCGTGCGCGACCTGTCCAAGGAAATGCGCGCCACGCTTCGCATCTAACTTAAAATGCGCGGCGATTGCTCTTGCTGTATTAGGACCAAATGCCCCATCTGGAGTGACACCACACTTTGATTGCAGTGCCTTGAGTGCGTCACCTTTAGCCATTATTCCATGCTCCCCTTCATATCAAACATGCCCTCATGGTCACGATTGATGTATTTCAGTTCATTTTCAAGCACCGCCACACGTTGTTGCAGTGTGGTAATTGCACCGATTGTACGAGACAAACCTTCATGCTCGTCCCAAAGGTCTTCGGTTTCTTCCCAAAGATATTCAATCTCCATAAATGCATCTTTTACATCGCGCCTTAAATTGACATTATCCTCAATAGCCATTTTCGAACCAAGTTCGCTAACCGTTTCTTGTAGATCAGCAATGGTAGCTGCTTGCTGCGCTGTCCACCAAATAAAACCGCCTACTTGTAAGACGATAACGCCAATAATCGTTATAGGTAACTTAATGTTTTCCACTACTTCTTACCGCCAAAAAACTTAGTTGCAGACCGCACTGCGAAACTAGCACTTACGATTACACCCAAAGTGTATTGATACCAATCTGGCATTACCTCCAACGCCGCAAACCCTTCTGCAACGACAGTGCGCCCCCATTCACCAGTGAATACAAGGATCAATGGGATTGAAAAAAGTATAACCAGATACTCATCTTTCCAACTTGATTGAGAACCTTGAGCCATAATGCGTTCCCAATCGGCAACCGATGTTTCTTTGGAAAGCATGATCTTTGCTTTGGCTTCTGCTTCAGTCAGTTTTAATTTTGCATCTGCCGCCTGTACGTCTGCTTTACCTTTAAGCCAACCGCCAGCTAATTCAGTTAAGGGTCCGATCAGAGCCTGTAGCATTTCTGTTCTCCATTGCATTGAAACCGAAGTAAGCCGCGACAACACCGCTTGCACCAATTACATATACGCTTGCTATGTCTGTAATTAGCTCTGCCGCGCGATCTAACCCCACCCAGACAGCCAAAAAGATAACTAGGGGGTACAAGAGCATTCCAGCCGTACACGCTACTGTGAGCCGTCTCTGTGTGTCCCTCTTGGCGTCCTGATCTTCCATACGGCGACGACGATCCTCTAACATGATCTCGCGCTCATCTGGGTCAATCTTTCCGTTTCCGTTTAGATCGTAGTTTTCCTTGTTCATTGAAATACCTTTCGGCTATCCGCTTATGGGTAGTGATAATAACCACTTTATTATCATCCGTCAAAACAACCCATTGGCCCAGTTTATTTTCCACTAACTTCAAGACAAACCACAGTCTGGCTGTTGTGAACAACCAAACCCTCTCTTGCCTTTCTGCGCTCTTGTTCGCATTCTTCGTATGTCGCGTGTGTTGGGCCTATTTGATAATATTTTAATTCGGCAGATGGAATATATTGTATGAAAATAAGAACGTAAATCATCACCACCGACCTCTTGCCTTACCAACAATCCAAACGGCAATTACTAAAATCATCCCGCCCATAGCGAAACACAAAAGACCTACCCCCCAATTAATCATGTTGTCGATGAATTCTTGTTTTCTATAAGCCGCTTCTTTTCTAATACGCCGCTGCTCCGCTTCAATCCTTAAAACTTCGTCCCAAGCTGAAGGTCCATACACAAAACTGATATGGTCTTTGATCTCCTTGCGCATCTGTTCCATCTTGCGCTTTTGGTTCCAAATTAAGATCGCTGTTTCTTCGTCAGAACCTTTAAATGTCTTTTCCCACCAAGGCGGGTTTTTTTGGCGTTCTTCTAATCTATTGAAATCGGAAAAGGCTTGACCCCAAGTAGAAATAGTTTGACCCATTTCTTGGATATCTTTCCCAGTGCTTATCGCTGCTTTGAGGGTTTTATAAGCCCCTGTCGCTAAAGCTACGCAACTCACTGGGTCCATGATCTACCCCATTTTAGAAATCACATATGCCGTTATAGCTGCCGTTGCGACTATCCAGAATATGCGTTCCAAAAATTTTAAGGTTATGCCATCTGCTCCTGATAGCTTTTCAATTTTAGATACACGATCATCCATCTTTTCTTGCTGCCCGTCATAGCTATCCATGCGCTTGAACAACGTAACCATGCGTTCTTCCATTCTAGCAAGTGACACAATTGCTTCTGACATTTGGTCTAGTTTGATCTCCATGCGCTCTAACCGCGTTTCGTCTGACATGCTCAAGCCTCAAGCTAAATCGCTAACAATATTTATTATGATGTAGTCGTTGTTTGGGAATGTCTCTACCTTTCCACCCAAATAAGTAACTTTGAATTCTGCTCTAAATGATCCAGCATTTGCTGTATCACCTGTCTGCCACTCATACTGCACCCGACCAGAATCCTCATCTACGATTGTAGCTGCACTTCCATCTACAATTGTCGTATCGTTTACATCAGCCATATTAAAAGCCACCGTGGCCCCCGTAAGGTCTACAGCGTTTGAGTTCGCATCCTTTAAAGTAGCTGCGATAAATGGGCTTGTATTGTCTTGCTTAATTGTGAAGATCATGACCGATACCTTTAACTTATAGAATTTATACCAGAATTCTCAACTTCTGCAAAGTTGATACTCGCGTCAACGGTTAGGCTGTTCTTAGTGTCTACTGTTGGGCTTAATGATAGAGGCACACCAGCATCATAAGTAAGGCTTGGTATCTCTGGACTTCCCGCTTCTATCGCATTAGCAGTGAGCGGATAAGCAATAGAGAATGTAGGCGATCCAAGTTCTGGGGCAGAACCTAGAAGATCATCAGCAAACAAATCTTTTTGGTTAATTGCAATTGCCGCAACAGAAACGTCTGGAGCATCGACGATAATATCTGTTGCGACAACCGCGTGGTCTTGCTCAATAGAAGTTTCTTCTATTGTTGGCGCACCACATTCGATGTTGTTACAAGATAGGTCGTGTATTTGCGTTATTGCGCTGTCAGCAATGCTTGGCGATCCTGTCGCAATCGCATCTGCCGTTACAATATGATCCTGTTCAACCGAGGTGTTGTTAACAACAGGCGCACCCGCAAGGATGCTATCGCCCTCAAGATCACCAAGTTCTGTAAACTCAATATCTGGGATGATATGACCTTGAGCCGTAAAGAACGCGCCCAAGTCATGATCCACAGTAATACTTGCGCTATCAACAAAGGTTGCACCCGCATTAATATTTTCAGCAACCAGCGTTTCGAATTCAGCCATATTAGCTGAACCGCACAGAGCCGCGCCTGTAAGGATGCTGTCAACGCCCAAATCGTGTACTTGCGTAATAGCGGGGCTAGATACGTTTGGCGCACCAGTAGCGATATTATCGGCTGTCAGCGCATGTTCTTGTGTGACCACACCATCAGCAACACTTGGTGCGCCGACATCGATGTCAGATGCTTGTAGCTGTTCATTTGGTATGAAGCCAATATTACCTACGCTTGGCGCGTCTGTCGCAATGCCATCAGCGTTTAGATCATGATCTTGCGTAATAGTTGCTTGATCTATTTCTGGTGCGTTTGCGTTAAATACTACACCAACCAAATGGTCTTGTGTAAACGTAATATTATCGACAAAAGTCGCACCAGCGTTGATGTTCTCTGCTACTAATGTTTCAAATTCTGCCATGTTGACAGAACCACAAAGAGCATTTCCAGTAGTTATGTCAGTGGCTGTAAGATCATGCGCTTGCGTTATAACAATTGTTTCTACGCTTGGCGCACCCAGTGCAATGCTATCAGCACTTAGATCATGCTCTTGGGTAAGAGAGATTTGTTCATTAACTGGAGAACCAGTTGTAATATTGTCCGCAACTGATTGTGCGTTATCAATGAAATCAATATCACTTACAACTGGTGCGTTTGTAGCAATGCTATCAGGAGTGAGCGCGACTTCGCGTGTAAGAACTATCTCTGGTAGTAGGTGCGAATTAGCTAGTAAGAACGCGCCAATTTCATGATCCTGAGTAAATACGCCATTGCCTAAATCTGGGCTACCCGCATTGATACTGCTAACATTGATCTGACTTAGAACGCTAAAGTTAGCAGAGGTAATGCTTACTGCGCCTGTAGCGATAGCTGTAGCGGTCAGCGTATGTACTTGATCTATTGATGGCGTCTGTAGTGTTGGTGCGCCTGTAACAATGCTGTCCGCGCTTAGATCATGCGCCTGTGTAACAACAACATCTGCAAGGGCTGGGTTGCCGCTTTCAACCGCATCAACTGTGAATTGCTCATTATCAATAAACGTGATGTCAGAAACGACAGGCGAACCAGCTACGATGTCATCGAACACCATAGCAACATCTGGCGTCATTACTGGTGAACCAACCTCTGGTGGATCAATCAGCATGAACGCGCCAATGATGTGCGCCTGTGCCATTGTTGGGCTACCAACTTGCGGTTCACCGCTAGACATATCCGCTGTGGTCAATGTCTCATATTCAGCCATGTTGGCGTTATTAACGACAGGATTGCCCGCGCTAATATTAGATGCTGTTAAGCTGTGATCTTGCGATACAGTAGATGCAGCAACTGATGGCGACCCAGAGACGAACCCTGTAGCCGTTAAGTCGTGATCCTGAATAACTGCAATTGATGCAATAGATACCGCACCAGATGCAACGCCATCAGCCGCTAAGTCGTGATCCTGTGTAATAGCAGGGGTGCCGAGTGTGGGCGATCCCGCTTCACATGCATCAGCAAGCAATCCCGCAGCATACTCAACAGACGCAACAGAAGGTGCGCCAACATTGATGTTGGATGCTTGGATGCTGTGGTCTTGTGTAAATGTGGTGGTTGCTACGCTCGGTACGCCAGTTGAAACCGATGTTCCAGCAAAGGTTTCATCCTCTGCCATATTCGCGCTAGTTATGGATACTGCGCCTGATGTAATGACTGAGGCGGTAAGATCATGCTCTTGCGTCAATGTGAGTGACGCTATGGATGGTGGGCCAGCCGCAATATTGTTACAGGTTAATGCATGCTCTTGAGCAAATGATGTAGCATCCGCAACCTGTGGTGCGCCCGTAGCTACTGCATCAGCGACCAGATCGTGTTCTTGTTCAAACGCTGGGCTGTTTACTACTGGTGTTCCAGTAACAATTGATGTTGCCGCTAGATCATGCACCTGTGTAAATGTAGGCGAACCGATACTTGGTGCGCTTGTAAGAATACCAACAATATCATCGACAACGGAAATGGTGTTACCCATGCCATTGCCGTGAACTGTACAGTAATATCTCAGGCTATCTGGCGCGTTGCTAGGAACAACAAAGGTAACTGTTGCCCCAGATGATCCCGCCGTGCCTGATGAAGTAATACCAGATGTGTAGCTATTACCGCCACTGTCTTTAAATGCTAATGGATGCCCGCTGTTAGAGCTGTCCGATACATCGAAGATATAAGTCTTGCCGCGTTCTAGCGTTAGAACTGGTGCTGTTGTTCCATCTATTGCGAACTTATTACCGCCATCATTAACAACGGTTACGATTTTAGTAATCGTATTAAGATCAAAATCGTGGTCTTGGGTTATTCCTGTAGATGCTACAGATGGATTGCCCGCTGCAATACCGTTTGGCGTTACGGATGTAACTTCGATTGCACCATCATCACCTAATGGGGCAGATGCTAATGGGCTAAATCCAAGCATTTACTTAACCTGTTCTAGTAGAACACCAATCGTTGACCATAGTTGCAACGTCTGCATCGCTCATTTCGTTACCATCTTCGTCCAAAATAGTAAGACCTTGAACGTAAGCGACCAATTCAACCTGTGTGTACTCTGTCACAGTATCAGGGACATAATACTCTCTATTGGCTTCGTCTGGGGTCCAACCAATGAGTTCATCACCATTTACGAAATAACCACCGTCCTCAATCCAAGGAGGGCAACGCATTCCCTTTTCGGTCATATGCAGCTTATACTTCAGATACATCTTCGTCATCCTTCTTTGGAAGCAAGTTCATATACTCTGGATTTACAAAGTCTGCCTTGCCAAAAATTCGTTCTGCGGTCTTGTCTGCATTCTTGAAATACTTGTCTGCCATTTGATCTAAAAATTCTTCCAGATCGTTTGAGTGCAACAATTCTTTCTTAGCGATGCGTTCAGCCGTGACTTTAATATAACCTGAAACCTCAGTTAATGCTAGTTGCGGATGAACCCCATATTGCTGCATATATTCTATGGTTGCTGTTGAAGCGCGACCACCATCCATAAGATTACGATACATAAGTTCAAAACCACGGCGAACATGGTGACGTTTTTCTTCACGTTCAAAAGCCGCTTCATCCCACTCATCAATGTCGAAATTTTCTTTGATGTTTTCATATGCGTCAATCATCGTTGCGATGTCTTTGATCGAACCGTTGATCTTGTTTTCAATGCTAATAAGGCTGTGACGCTTATGGCGCAGCTTGGCCTCGCTTACCGCATCAGTCATTGGCTCAAGTTCTAAGATTTCCTCGCGGATTTCTGCATGGGAAACCTGTGCCTCTGACAAAGCCATTTTGCGCTTTTCAACTTCCGCTGTAATTTGACGCAGCATCCGCATAGGGCTGTGACCATTAAGCATGGTCAGTGTCATCATGTTCAGCGTTGTCTGTGAATTGTTGCGATCAAACGCGCGTGTAGCTTGGTCAATCTCTGGCAACTTTTCAGCGACCCGTGCCGCCGCAACCTGATTGATGTTTTCACTGGCCTCTACAGGCAAGCTGAATGTTACTGGTTTTGTTACTATATTCGTCATGATGCCGCTCCTGATGTAGCGCAACCTAGTCTAATATTTTGTAACAAATCCCCTATGTCGGTTGCATTACCAGTAGATGCTATAGTTACATAATCAATGGTGTTAAAAATACCATTAGTATTTCCATAACCGCCACTAAATACACCCCTCGTTGCATTACCACATCCACCTAGCTCGGCTCTAGCAACTGTCAGATCACCAAAGTCTGTGGCGTTGCTTGGTGTTTCAATCGTTACATATTGAATAATGTTTTGATAATCTTGGGGCTGTACTCCATCTCTGCCGCCACCGATTACTCCGTAGGTACTATCTGACGCACTAGCAGCAGCCTCCATAACTGTACCCAAATCGCCAAAGTCTGTAGCATTACCTGTTGTGGATACGGTAACATAATCGATAGTGTTTTGCATATTGGAAGTATTGCTTATTCTACCGCCAGCCATAAGTGCATATGTAGTATTTGCAAAACTAGTGCCATAAAATCTTCCTACAGTTAAATCACCAAAGTCTGTAGCATCACCTGTTGTTTCAATTGTTACATAATCAATTGTTGTCTCACCGCTGCTTACATTTCCGCCCTTCCACAAACCATATGTGCCGTTAGAACTAGCAGAAATGCCACTCCTTGCTTGCGTTAAATCCCCAAAGTCAGATGCATTACTAATAGTAGCTACAGTTACATAATCAATTGTATCAATTAAAGTTGTAGTATAGCCACCCCCGTTCAAAGCATACGTTCCATTACTACAAGCATCGCTTGTATACTCTGCCGCAGATAAATCGCCAAAGTCAGTTGCATTACCAGTTGAAGTAATATCAAAATATTGAATTACATTTAAAGAAGTTACGTTATCGTTCAAAAGACCGCCTATATGAAGTCCACGATCTCCGTACCAAACTGCCGATGAAGATGCCCCTATGTAGGTAGTCCAAGTATCGTTTACATATATTTGGTAAACTTCATTCTCAGTATCCCACCATGTGTCACCGTTTGATGGGCTAGTAGGTTCTGTTGCGCCCTCTGTGTGCTTGAAGCCACTAAGGCCACTATCTGAGCCAGAGATATTAACACCGTTGCTAAAATCTACTGCACCAGTGCCAGCGCGATTTGTAATTGTGCTTATGCCTTTAACTTCACTCATGATGCTGCTCCTGATGTGGCGCAAAGTTCAGAAGATGCATAGTCCATATCACCAAAGTCTGTAGCATTACCCGCTGTAGAAATTGTAATATAGCTGATTATATCAGTAGAGGAATAAACTCCAGAGTTGTTTACAGTCCCACCAATAAAAACGCCACGACTGTTATTGCTTGTTGCCGCTAAACTATGTGCGCCCTTAGTTAAATCACCGAAATCAGATGCGTTAGATGTTGTTTGTATAGTTACATATTCGATTACATTTGTACTGCCAGAGCCGCCGCCAAAAACTCCATATGTGTCGTCACTTGTTCCAGCCAAACTGGCCTTTGAAGAAGTTAAGTTTCCAAAAGATGTGCCATTCCCTGTAGTGGCTATTGTAATGTATTCAATGGTATTTGTATTTCCACTGCCTGTTCCGCCACCAGCGAATAAACCCCTAGTAGTATCATTACAACTACCATGAGCACCTCTATTTACAGTTAAATCACCAAAATCTGTTGCATTACTTGGGCTTGCAACTGTTATATATTGTATCACATTTGTATATGAACTGACAATTCCACCGCTTATGACACCTTTCGTGCCATCCCCACAAGAAGCAGTATAAGTCTGTACACCAGAAATTAGATCACCAAAATCGGATGAATTGCCAGTGGTAGCTATGGTAACGTACTCCATTTCATTGGTGCGATTAGTACTATAATCACCATCCATTTTACCGATGATAACACCATAGGTAGCATCACTCACCGCATCACATCGTCTAAGGGTATCAGTAAGATCGCCAAAATCAGTGGCATTACCAGTTGAAGTAATATCAAAATATGCTATTCGATTAGTTCCAGAACTTGAGACACCTTGTTGTCCACCTCCAGCAAATATAGCCCTATCACCGTACCAAATTCCCGCCGCCGCTGCAAAACTTAACTCTTTCCACTCTGAGTTAATATAACGCTTTAGAACTTCATTTGTGCTATCCCACCAGAGATCACCTGTGCTTGGGCTAGAAGGTTCGCTCGCACTAGATGTGTAGCCTTGAACAATGCTATTGCCCGCTATGGTAAATCCATTTGTTGCATCAATAGCGTTAGTACCATCGTTGTTGATTGTATCTACTTTGAATGTACTCATGATGCTGCTCCTGATAGTCCTGATCTATCCCATACTGAAACTGTGGTATCACCAAAATCAGAAGCATTGCTTGGTGTTGCAACAGTAACGTAATCAATTGTGTTTACATAATTTGATCCGCTTGAACTGCCGCCTTGTATCAATCCATAGGTGCCGTTAGATGCGCCGCTGCAACCGTGTTTCTCACGGTTTGATGTCAGATCACCAAAATCTGTTGCATTTCCTGTAGTCGCTATTGTGACATAATCCATAACATTACTTGCTGATAATATACGACCCCCGCAGAAAACACCGTAAGTTGCGTCGGATACTCCTTGCACATAATATCTAGCTTCTGTTAAATCACCAAAATCCGAGCTGTTGCCCGTTGTTGCCATTGTTATATACTGAATATCATTACTTGAACCAGATACATAGCCCCCACCGAATAATCCATATGTCGCATCGTTTAGACTTCCGTGAAGTCTTTTTGCAACCGCCATATCGCCAAAATCTTGGGCATTTGCAGCAGTGTCTATTGTGACGTAATCTATTGTATTTACATTCGTTGTTGTGTAGCCGCCAGCCATAATGCCATATGTCCCGTCACCCACTCCAGCGGCAAGATAGCGGGATACGGTCAAATCTCCAAAGTCAGAAGCATTACCAACTGAAGCGATTGTTATGTAATCAATTACATTCGTGCGATTGGTAGAACTGCTTAGATATCCACCAGCCATTATCCCCCGAGTGCTATTAGAAGCAGAAGCTAATGTATGTCTAGCCGCTGTCAAATCACCAAAATCCGCAGCATTAGATGGTGTTGTTATATCTATATAATCAATGGTCGAAATAGATGTATTTCCTGAAGCATTACCTCCTGAGAATATGCCCCTATCACCACCCCAAGCAATTCCACTACTACCAGATGCAGCGGTGAGTTCATTCCAACTACCGTTGGCATATATCTTGGTAACTGAGTTTCCAGTGTCATACCAAAGCGCACCATTCTTGGGGCTACTTGGCTCTGAGGCAGATGAAGTATATTCACAGAGATTAAGCGTAGACGTAGCCGAACCTTCATAAGTAAGGCCATCCGCAAAATCTGGATTACCAGTGCCAGCGGCGTTTGTGACTGTATCTACTTTGATTTGTGTCATAGAACTACGAACCTTCCGCCATCAGCGACTGTTAATGTAACGCTATCCGCAATCTCTATCGGGCCAACACTCAAGCCGCTTTGAGTTGCGCTGATTGTTGTGTCTGATGATATACTACGCGAGGCAACATTGATAGAACTAAAACTCCCACCACCGCCGCCTGATTGATCCGCGAAGCTAAGAACACCTGAACCATTGGTAATGATTACTTGGCTTGATGTACCATCAGAGGTAGGCAGTGTGAATGTATTAACAAAGCTAGTAAGGTTGCTGTCAAATGCTTGCGCATCTGTCCCAACTACTGGGCTATCTGTAATCCCATAACCTGATCTCGTTGTCGGCGTATTTGTTAGATTGCTAAAAGAAAACTCACCAGAGGTGTTAACTGAGTTTGCAAAGTTTGCGATGCTTCTGCTTCTACTTGCCATGATTTATCCCCAAATGCTGAT